>Ga0247668_1000028_pt1 | contig 55111 bp, 43 predicted proteins | sample CNK09_metaG_FD_182737 | JGI IMG/M metagenome (GOLD analysis project Ga0247668, IMG submission 182737) | Soil microbial communities from Purdue University Martell Research Forest, Indiana, United States - CNK09 | ecosystem: Environmental > Terrestrial > Soil > Temperate forest > Bulk soil...
CAGCAAAGCTGCCGCGTGGCTGCGTCGTGCCCGTGATGTTGTTCCAACCACCGAAGAAATTGCCTGAGCTGTTCGGAAGGAGGTCACCGGCGGGTGTAAGACCACACACCAGACCAGCCTTCGTAAACACCGCGCATCCGGTGTCGTTCGCCAGATCCATGCGATTGTCGAGCTTCGTGATCGACTGGCGGTTGAAGATGTTGAAGACGTCCGCGACCAGCGTCAGGCGCGAGCCGCCGCCGAACGCGATCGGGAAGCCGGCATGGAGGTCAGCCTCGTAGTCCGACGGACCACGGCCGAGCGAGCCGCGCGGGGTCAGGTAGTACTCGTAGTTGCGATATCCCGCGAATTCGTAGCCCTGGCCGTTGAGCGGCAGGCCCGACTCCCAGTGGGCCGAAGCGCCGAGGTCGAGTCCTTTTGCCATTCCGCTGGCAATCGTGTAGCTGCCGTACAACTTCAGCGCGTGAGTACGGTCGTTGCTGAGAGGACCGGTGTTGTTCAGCGCGAAATCGGCGTAGTCATACGCCGAGTTGATGTTCGGATCGAGCTGACCAGTCGAGTTCTGGAAGGTACCGTCGTAGTTGCCTTCGAGCTTCGACCACACGTAGCTGGCGAAGAACTGGTAGTTGTTGCTGAAACGCTTCTCGGAGTGAAGCTCGACGCCCTTGTACTGGCGCTTGGCCGGGGTGGCCGGAGCCTGATCGCCGAAGAGGAAGCCGGCGTTCTTGCCGATGCCGCTGCCCGGGTTAGCGATGAAGTAGTCGCCCGAATCGATGACCAGCATGTCCTCGATCACGCGGCCGAGGTTCCGATACGTACCTTTGATGCCGACCATGAGGCTCGGGGCGAGCTCGTAGTCGTAACCGACGAGGTACTCATCGATGTACTGGCCTTTGAGGTTCGGATCCACCGGCGTGACCGGCGCTCCAAGGTACTTGAACGCCTGACCGCCAGTCCCGGACATCGCCGGCACGCCGCCGCTGGATGCCGGGCCGACGGTGCCCGGAGTGAAGTTCCCAGCCGTCGGGCTGAGGTTGTTGACCTGCATGGAGATCTCACCGCCGAAGGAACGGAGGTTGATGTCCATCGGGATCGACTCGTAGAAACGGCCGTAGTTCGCATACAGCTTGCTGCGGCCATTGTTGGCGACGTCCCAGATGGCGCCGAGACGCGGCGCGACGTTGTGCTTCAGATCGATGGCGGTGCCGCCGTCGCGGTTGCCGACCTTCTGCGTCTCCCACCGCACGCCGAGATTCAGCGTGAAGTTGGTAAGGACCTTCCATGTGTCCTGAACGTAGAGCGAGTCGTTCGTGTCCTTCGGGCTGGAAGTAAGATCCGGAATGAGGGTGGCCTGGACGCCGGCCGCGGTCGTGGCCTTGCTGCCCGCATACCCTTCATGCGTGTAGTAAACGTTCGCCGCGGCGCAGGTTCCGCCGACTGGAACGGTGACGCGGCAGCGCCGCCGAACGCGATCCGTACCGGTGTAGATGTTGTCGTTGACGGCCTTGACGATTTCCTGGTCGCCGCCGAATTTGAACTGATGCGAGCCGAAGAAGGCGGAGATGTCCGCCTTGGCGACGTCGCGGCTGAACTTCTGCTGCTGGATGAAGCCGAAGCCGCCGAAACGCACGAGCGGATTCTGCGTGTCGTCACGAAGCTGGCTGATCGACGCGCCCGCGCCGCTGACCGTGCTCTTCTCACGATGCATGCCGTAGGAAGCGTTGGCCGTCCAGTTCGAGCCAAAGACGCCCGAGTAACGAAGCGCGGAGTCATTGCCACCGAGCTTGTTCGTTCCCTCGAACACCGACGGCGGGCCGGAGAGGGCGAAAATGGCGCCGTCGTTCGTGGTCGGATCGCCGAAGACCGACAGATTGACCAACTGGCTCGACGTCAGAGCAAGTGACAACTTGCCGGCGTAGAGGTCGCGGGTGATCTTGTTCGGGAGCGTATCACCGACGTTGAGCTGGTAAACAACCACCGGGCTGCCGATGATCAGCGGGGTATTGATGCGCTGGCTGAGGTCGGTTTCGCTGGTCCGGTCATACGATCCGAAGAACCACAGACGGTCCTTCATCAGGTAGCCGCCGAGGTTGCCGCCGAAGTCATACTGCTTGTCGATCGACCCGATGGTCGTCGCCGAGCTGGGGGACTTCGCCGCGGTTGAATTGTTCGCGTTCAGGCTGCCGCCGCTGTCATAGCCGAAGACGTCGCCGTGATACTCGTTCGAACCGCTCTTGGTGATGGCGTTGATCGTGCCACCGGTCATGCGGCCGTACTCGGCCGGGAGGCCGCCGGTCATGACTTCGACTTCCTGAACGAAGTCGAGGTTCAGGCGCTTGCCCTGCAGGCCGCGCTCGACGCCCGTGGTGTTCAGACCGTCGATGATGTAGTTGTTCTCGGCGCCGGTCGATCCGTACACCGTGGTGCCGACGGCGTCGGCGCTGGTGCCCGGAGCCACCTGCGCGGCGGCGACGAAGTTGCGGCCGAGCGGCAGCGACTGCATCGTCTGCGAGGTGATGTTGGCACCCTGGGTGTTGGACGTAACGTCGACGACCGGGGGAGCGCCCGTGACGGTGATCTGCTCCGATGCCGTCGGGCTGAGCGCCACTTCCAGCGCCACGGTCTTGTTCAGACCGACGTGGACACCCTTCTGGGTGACGGTGTTGAAGCCGGACAGCGTGGCCGTCATCGTGTAATCGCCCGGAGGAAGCAGCGAGAACCGGAAGCTGCCCCTGGCGTCCGTCACTTCGGTGCGCGTGCCCTGCAGGCTTGCCGACTTGACTTCCACCGTTACGCCGGGCAGCGCGGTGGTGCCCTGCATCACGGTGCCGTTGATGGCGCCCGTCTCCGCGTTCTGCGCAAACGCGCCGACCGCGACGATGAGCACCAATGCGAGCATCAGTGCTACTCGAAACTTTTGTAATTGCATTTCGTTCTTTCTCCTAACCCTATCTTGGACTGCGGTTTGACTGCCTTCGAACCCTGATTGTTCACGTTGAGGACTCGCGTACCTCCCGGTGACTGATTGGAATGCTGAACCGGACCGCGACGGTAGCCTTTCGGCTCTTGACCGTCGAAGCGTGCATGCACGCTGCCGTCGGACCCCTCAAGGTCCAAGGCGGCGCGAGGTTAGTATTTTTAGATGGTTAGCGCAAGCGAAGGCGTCGCCGTCAAGTCCACTCCCCTTCAATAATTCGGATTTTCGATCCGAATGCTTGGTGTCCCACCCGATCGCCAAGCGTCCTCGTGCAGAATGAACCACATGCAGCGCCAGGTCACAGCCATCCTTTTCCTCTCGCTCCTGACGGCCACTTGCCGTGAAGCACCGCGCCGTCCAGTCAATATTCTGTTCATTTCGATCGATACCTTCCGGGCCGATCGCATCGGTGCCCTGACACCGGCGCTTGCGCGCCTCGGCAACGAGGGCATCCGCTTCGGCGCCGCCGATTCTCCCGTTCCCCTGACCCTTCCCGCACACGCATCACTGCTGTCAGGCCTCTGGCCGCTGCACCACGGCCTGCGCAACAACGGCGTCGGCGCGTTTCCCAACGGCCGCGACACCCTGGCCACGATTTGTTCGCGCGCCGGCTACCGCACCGGCGCCTTCGTCGGCTCGTTCATCCTCGACCACCGTTTCGGCCTCGACCGCGGCTTCGACCGGTATGACGACGAGATCGTGCGCGACGCCGGCGAACGCGGCGGTACCTTCGAAGCGGAGCGCCGGGGCGGCGAAGTCGTCGACCGCGCCCTGGCTTGGCTGCGTCAGAGCGATAGCCGCCCCTTCTTCGCCTGGGTCCATCTGTACGACGCCCACGCTCCCTACGCGCCGCCGCCACCCTACCCGCAAACGTACGATGGTGAAGTTGCCTACGTCGATGCCCAGGTTGCGCGGCTGCTTGCCGCGGTCGATCGCGGCAGCACGATCGTCGTGGCCGTCGGCGATCATGGTGAAGCGCTCGGCGAGCATGGAGAGCTGACCCACGGCCTGCTGTTGTACGAGCCAACACTGCATGTTCCGATGATCGTCTCCGCTCCCTCGCTCCCGCCACGCCTGATTCGTACCCCTGTCAGCACCGTGGATCTCGCGCCGACGGTTGCCGCCCTGGCCGGCGTGCCGTTCCCGAAGCCGGCCGACGGGCGCGACCTCTCCTCTGATCTTCGCGCCGGACATGAGCCCGCGGCAACGCCCGTCTACGCCGAAACGCAGTATCCGGCCACGTTCGGCTGGAGCGAATTGGCGTCGGTGCGGCTTACGGCGACGAAAGTGATCGCCGGGCCGTCCCCGGAGCTCTACGACCTGCAACATGATCCGGGAGAGACCGTAAACGTGTTGATGAACGAGCGGCGCGCCTACCGCGATCTGAGCAGCCGGCTCGATCAACTGCGCGCCACGGCGGTCGTCACATCACCAGCGGCCGTCGATGCGGAGACGCGCGCGAAGCTGGCCAGCCTCGGGTACGTCGCGCCGGCCGGGTCAACCGGCGGGACGAAGCGGGATCCAAAATCGGTCACCGCTCTCTTTCGGACCTTTGAAGAAGCGACGGCCACGATCAACGCCGGCCGGCCGCGCGACGCCGTCGCACCGCTCGAGCAGATCGTGCGCGACGATCCATCGAATCACGTCTTCCGCGAGACGCTGGCACGCGCGCTCCGGCAAAGTGGGGACGTCCCGCGCGCCATCGCTCTGTATCGTCAGGCCGTCGCGCTGGCACCGAATGATGCCGACGCCTGGTACAACCTCGCCGTCGCGCTCGAGGAGAGCGGCAATGGAAAGGAGGGAGCCGTCGCTCTGGCCGAGGCGGCGAAACGGGATCCGGGCCGTCCGGAGATCCACAACATCCGGGGAGCGGCGCTGGCGGAAGCGGGAGACCTGACCTCGGCGGAAAGGGAATTCAGGGCCACCATCGCCGGCGACGCGCGCAACGCCCGCGCCTACAACAACCTCGGCAACGTCCTCCGTGCCATGAACCGGGATACGGAAGCGGCAGAGGCATACCGGAAAGCGATCGAGCTCGCGCCGCGCTACGCCGATCCGTTGAACGGACTGGGAGCACTCCTCGTCGCCGGCGGGCGGGCGCGGGAAGCGATCCCCTACTTCGACGCGGCGCTGCAGACCGCGCCGGACTACTACGAGGCGCAGCTCAACCGCGCCATCGCCTTGCAGGTCGCGGGCGATCCCGGGGCCGCGGCGGCGGAGCTGCAGCGCCTTCTGGCCCGCCTCCCCCCGTCCCGCGAGCTCGCTCCGCAGCGCGACGCGGCGCGAACGCTCCTCGAAAGACTGTCTCCGCAGTTACGTCGCTAATCGCTTTGCGCTATATTCATAGAAAGTACAAACGGTTCTAACAGGAGGTACATCGTGCGCTCTCGTCCCCTGCTCCTCATCGGTCTCCTCGTCCTTCTTCTACCGCAACTCACCTTCGCGCAGACGAACGCCGGATCGCTATCCGGCCATGTCAGCGACGCAAGTGGAGGGGCACTTCCGGGCGTTACCATCACCGCGACCAACAACGCCACCGGATTCAATCGCACCGTCATCACGGAGACGGACGGCAGCTACCGATTCGCATCGCTGCCGATCGGTACCTACGACGTGACGGCCGATCTGGCCGGCTTCGGATCGGTCACGACGCGAAACGTCGAGGTCAACGTAGCCACCGACCGATCGCTCAACATCACACTCAAGCAGGCCAGCGTGAAGGAGCAGATCACCGTCACCGCCGCGTCGCCGCTGATCGAGACGACGCCGGCCATCGGCACGGTCGTCAGCCAGCGCGAGATTGCAAACCTTCCGCTGAACGGCCGCCAGTTCGCGAACCTCGGCTCGCTCGCGCCGGGAACGACGCTCTCGGTCAACAGCGATCCGACCAAGCCGGGCCAGCTCACCATCGCCCTCGCCGGCGGAAGCGGACGCAACGTCAACTTCCTCGTCGATGGCGGCGACAACACCGACGACACCATCGGCGGTGCGCTGCAGAACTACAACATCGAAGCCGTTCAGGAGTTCAACATCCAGACCCAGCAGTACAAGGCCGAGTACGGCCGTACCACTGGAGGCGTTCTGACGGTCGTCACGAAGACCGGAACGAACGATCTCGAAGGAAGCGCGTACGAGTTTTATCGCGACAAGAGTCTCAACGAGAAGACCCAGACCGAGAAACTGGGCGGCAGCGGCAAGTCGCCATACCGCCGGGATCAGTACGGTGCGTCCATTGGTGGTCCGATCATCAGGGACAGGATGCACTTCTTCGCAACCGCCGAGCGGCTCGAGCGCCCAACGAGCTACGTCATCGCCACGGGGGGGATCTACCCCGAGTTCGACGGAAAGGCCGTTCCGACGCCGTTCAAAGACAACCTGCTCACGGCGAAGGCGAGTGCCGACGTCAATGCCCGTCAATTCCTGCAGGTGCGCTACGGCTACCAGCGCAACTCCGACATCTACGGAGCCAGCCCGATCATTCTTCCGAGCGCGCTCGGAACACTGACGAACGACTACCACTCGATCCTGCTCGGCCACACCTGGCAGATCGGTTCGAACAAGGTCAACGATTTCGTCTTCCAGGATACCCACTTCAAGAACGCCATTCTGCCTACCTCGAGCGACCCCGCTCTCATTTATCCCAGCGGCGTCAGCGTGGGGCAGAGCATCAATACGCCGCAGACCACCACGCAGATCAAGCGTCAGTTCAAGGACGACTTTGCCTGGTCAGCGACGCTGGGACAGATGCGCCATGACTTCAAAGTCGGTGCGAACTACATCGACGAGCCTCTTCTCGGCGGCGACTTCTCCACGGGAACGTCAGGTCAGTTCACGCTGCGCGATAACGTCAAGGGCTCGCCGGTCATCGACATCGCCATCTTCAGCGGATTCGCCGGCTACAACACCCCCATCAAGCAATACAACTATTACGCGCAGGACGACATCTCCTTCAACAGGAAGCTGACCTTCAATGTCGGCCTTCGCTACGACCTCTGGAAAGGATTCGATCTCAACCAGACCGGAAACCCGATCTGGAAGACGCTGTCGACGCAGACGAAATACAACGAGCCCTATCTGAAGGCTTTCCAGGGCGGCAAGGGCGGACAACTGAAGAATGACACGAACAACTGGGCGCCGCGCCTCGGCTTCACCTACGATGTGAACGGCGACTCGAAGAATATCGTCCGCGGCGGCGCCGGCCGGTACTTCGACTTCCCCTACACCAACGCCACCATCCTCTTCCCGGCCGTTGCCGTTCAGTCGACATACGGACAGAGCTACTCCTTCCACGACGGCGCCGGCATCAAGAACCCCAATGGCAGCTTCTTCCAGCCCGGCCAGCCGTTGCCGCCGAATCAGCAGACAGGCGGAACCGCCGTTCCCAATCCGAACGAGATCGCCTCACCGACGCTTGCCACGCCGTATTCCGATCAGGTCTCGCTCGGATACTCCTGGCAGGTCAATCCCTGGCTCGGTCTGAACATCGATGGATCGCACATCAACTACAAGGACATTCCGTTCCGATTCCGTGGCAATCCGTTCGATCCGACGACGGCGAACATCGGCGGCTGCCCAGCCACCGGATGCCGCCGCTTCGCGGCCTTCGGCAGCTTCCGCATCTGGGACGGCCAGGGCTTCGCGAAGTACAACGGCGTGAACATCGGTGGCCACGCGCGGCTCGGAGCGCAGTTCGAACTGCAGGGCTTCTACACGTACTCGCACACGACCGGCAACGTGCTCGCCGGCGCGGACGAGTTCCGAATCACCGACGCCGGACATCAGGGCGATCTGCGCGCCGTGCGCGATCAGAGCCCAGACCCGTACGATCCTCTATGCGGTGCTTGCGTGGGACCTCTCAATACCGATCAGAAACATCGCGTTACTCTCAGCGGCCTCTACCGAGCGCCACTCGGCATCAACGCCTCCGGCATCTTCCGCTATCACTCCGGCACGCCGTACACCGAGTGGGCCGGTGCCGATATCAGTTGCGGACCGACCGGAACCGTTGGACAGTGCAAAGACGGTTACAACTTCGACCTCGCGCCGGGCGTGACACACGTCAACAGTCTGCGCGGCGGCTCGTTCTCCCAGTTCGACGTTCGTCTGGCGAAGGAGTTCAAGTTCTTCCACAACTACGGCGTGGAAGTGATCGGCGAGATCTTCAATCTCCTCAACTCGAAGAATCCCGCAAACTTCAACGGCAACTGCAGGGTCAATGCCGCCGGACAGTGCACATTCACCGGAGGTTTTGGCCAGCCAGGAACCTTCGCGGGCGATCCGGGCCAGGGCGAGCAACGTCTGGCCCAACTCGGTCTCCGCGTCACATTCTGATCCGCAATTCATCGTTCATCGACTACGGGGCGCCGCGAGGCGCCCCGTAGTGTTTTCGGGACAGCTTGTCCCCGCCGGAGGAGGATCAGAGGCCACCACTGGCCCAGGTGCTCGCGTAACTCATTGAAACAAAAAAGGGAATATCCTTTTCATCGTGGCATGTGTCCGGCAGCCCAGTGAGCCTGGAAGAGGAGAGACCATGCGAAAGACCCTTGTTCCCGTAGTCCTTTTCGTCGCGACGACCTCCCTATTCGCGCAATCGCTCGCGCAATCGCTCACCGAAAAAATCGACGTATCACTCGTCAACGTCGACGTGACGGTCACTTCACACGGCACACCCGCACGCGGACTGACCCGCGACGACTTTCAGGTATTCGAAGACGGCGTAGCCCGCCCGATCACGAACTTCTACGCGGTCGAGCCCGTGGCAACGACTGCCAGCCATTCCACATCACCGGCACCCGCTGCGGCCGCGACGCTGGCGGATCCAACGGACGAACGCTTCCGGAGGAAGGTCCTGGTCATCATCGACAACCGCCACGTCACCATGCACAACCGCGACCGAGCCCTGGCAGCGTTGGAGCGCTTCGTCGATGACCGCTTCACCGGCGGAACGTACGACTGGTCGATCGCCCTGATCTCCGACAAGGCGCATCTCATGCTGCCGCTCACCTCGGACAAGGAAAAGCTGCACGAGGCGGTGGCCACGGTACGCAGGATTGTCGCCAACCCGGACCGACCAGCCGCCGAGGACGTTACCCGTCTGGCCACGCTGAGCGCCTTCAATCCATCCGACGTCTCGGCGGTCAAGAGCACCAAGGTGGGCGCGGCAGCGGGAGAGACGCTGCGCGACATGGCGGACTTCGAGACCAGCTTCCAGTTCGCCGCCGATGCCTCGAGAACGGTCGAAGCCATCCGGGACGCTGTCCGTTCCTTCGCCGGGGCGCCGGGCAGAAAGATCATCCTCCTCGTTACCGGCAGCCTCGGTCTCGACAGTTTTGGATCGCCGTTCGACACCAATCCCGGTTCCTTCCTGCAGGGACCTGCGGTCGCCGCCCAGAATGCGCGATTCGCCACGGTGATGCGCGACATCCTCATCCGCGAGGCAAACGCGTCGAACGTCAGCTTCTTCATCATCAACAGTGAAGGCCTGACGCCGAGCAGCGACGCAACGAACAGCAGCAGCGACCTCGGATTCGCTTCCAGCATCGGCCGGCCGATGGACAGCGGCAATTCCAACCAGCTTTCCTCGATGTATTGGCTGGCGCGTGAGACGGGCGGCCGGCTGATGCCGGGCAACTCGCCCGAGCGTTCACTGACGGATTTCGACCGAGCCTCGTCGAGCTTCTACTCGCTCGCCTACAAACCGGCGCACGGTGATGACGGCAAGTACCACACCATCAAAGTGCGGATCAATCGCTCCGGCTGCCAGCTACAGTACCGAACCGGCTACTCCAGCATACCGGTCACCGTGCAACTGGCCCGGGCCATGGAATCGCCGCTCGCCTCATCGATGCAGCAATCGTCGATCCCGATCAACCTCGTCACCGGAACTAGCGCTCCTCAGGACGGCGGCGTGCTCGTTCCGCTTCATGCCACGGTGGCCGCGAAAAATCTCCAGTTCCTTCCGACCGCCGATGGATCGGTGGCCCGGGTCGATCTCTACGTTAGCGTCTTCGACGAGCGCGGCCGCAAGATCACCAGCAATCACTTCACGCGCGAAGCGCATGCGGCCAACGGCACCGAGTCGGATGGAAACTTCGTCGAGACCAGGCAACTGCTCATCAAGCGCGGCACCCCCTATCGAGTGGTCGTGGCCGTGCACGACCAGGTGACCGACGCGATCGGGATCACTTCAAAGACGGTCCGTTTCTGAACGCCGACAGCCGCGGAATGGGCACCGAGGGTGGGGGGTTCTGAGCATCACCGGCGAGGAATAAGGGCTCTCTCCTCCGCCGTTTAGGCCTGTCCACGCCGGTTGACCGTCTGGTAGCGGTGTGTTAGAAGAGCGTCTCTTTTCCTGGAGGTCATTCGTGTACGCCATCATCCGTTCCGGTGGAAAGCAGTATCGGGTCGCGCAAGGCGAGACTCTTTTCGTCGAGCGCGACGTGCTCAGCAACGCTGACCAGGAAAAAGTCACGTTCAACGAAGTTCTGATGGTCGGCGGCGATCAGCCGAAGGTCGGCGGCCCGATGGTCAGCGGTGCATCCGTCGCCGCCACCGTCGTCCGCGAGATGCGTGGCGACAAGATCATCGTCTTCAAGAAGAAGCGCCGCAAGAACCACACGAAGCGCAAGCACGGACACCGCCAGGACCTGGTCCAGCTTCGCATCGACAGCATCAACCTCTAAGGAGACAGCCATGGCTCATAAAAAAGGACAGGGCTCGTCGCGCAACGGCCGCGATTCGCAGCCGAAAATGCTCGGCGTGAAGCGCTTCGCCGGACAGTTCGTCACCGGCGGCTCGATTCTGGTGAGACAGCGGGGCACCCGTTTCTATCCCGGCGTGAACGTCGGCATTGGCCGCGACCACACGCTCTTCGCCAAGGTCGACGGCATCGTGAATTTCCACGACAAGGGTCAGCGCGGACGTTTCATCAGCGTTACCCCCGCCGAGTAATCCATTCATCGCCGTTGTGACGACGCCGCTCCCCGGAGCGGCGTTTTGTGTTTTATCTGGCCCACCGTTCGCACCTTCTAAAGCAATGTTCATCGATCAGGCAACGATTCGCGTCAAAGCCGGAGACGGCGGGAAAGGCTGCATCGCCTTTCGGCGCGAGAAGTTCGTCCCGAAAGGCGGCCCTTCCGGCGGCGACGGCGGAGCGGGCGGCTCGGTCTGGATCGTCGCCTCCAGCAGCTACAACACTCTCTACCACCTGCAGTTTCAGCGCGAGTGGAAGGCCGGCCGCGGACAGCACGGCATGGGATCGAACTGCTCCGGATATGACGGCGACGACATCACCATCGCCCTGCCCATCGGCTCCGTCGTTCGCGATAAGACCACCGGCGAACTGATCGCCGATCTCGCTCACGAGGGCGAGCGCGTCCTCGTCGCCAAGGGCGGCCGCGGCGGATGGGGAAACCAGCACTTCGCCACCGCTACCCGCCAGGCACCCCGCTTCGCGCAGGACGGCAACGCCGGCGACGAGCGCGAGCTCTCCATCGAACTGAAGCTCATCGCCGACGTCGGTCTGGTCGGACTTCCGAACGCCGGCAAGTCGACGCTCATCTCCGTCATCAGCGCCGCCAAGCCGAAGATCGCCGACTATCCCTTCACCACGCTCATCCCGAACCTCGGCGTCGTGCGCGCCGACGACAATGAGACCTTCGTCGTCGCCGACATCCCCGGCCTCATCGAAGGGGCCCACGAGGGCCACGGCCTCGGCGACCGCTTCCTTCGCCATGTCGAACGCTGCTCGGTTCTGGTGCATCTCGTCGATCTCTCCGCGAACGAGACACCCGACGCCGACGCCGAAGTGGTCGCCCACGAACTGGAGCGCTACTCCGAGCTGCTGGCAAAGAAGCCGCGCATCATCTGCGGATCGAAACTCGATTCTGCCGTTCCGGGGAACTCCGAGAAAGTGCGGGAGTACGCCGCGAAGAACGGCTACGACTACTACGAGATCTCGGCCGTCGTCGGCGACGGCGTGCGCGATCTCGTGCGCATGCTGGCCCGCTTCGTGAGAGAGAATCGTGTGCTGCCCGAGCTTCATGATGCCGAGGAGGCCGCGATCCTCCAGCATCCCGCGATATGAGAATCGGCATCTGCGGCGGCACCTTCGATCCCTTCCATCGCGGACACCTCGATCCCGTCCTCGCCGCCCGCGAGAAACTGCAATGGGACCGCGTTCTCTACATCCCCGCCTGGCGGCAGCCCTTCAAGACCCATCTCGATGCGGCGCCGGGGGCACACCGTTTCGCCATGACCGCGCTGGCGATCCGCGACTACGACATGCTCTACGTCTCCCCGATCGAGCTCGATCGCGGCGGGATCTCCTACAGCGTCGACACACTCGAGGAGCTGCACCGCCGGAACCCGGGCGCATCGTTCGACTGGATCATCGGCGATGACAACGTCGCCAATCTCGATCGCTGGAAAGACCCGGAGCGGTTGTTCAAGCTCGCGCGCTTCGTCGTGCTCTCGCGACAACTGACAACAGACAACCGACAACCGACAACCGCAACCCTCCTCTTCGCCCACAACCCCACCGTCCCCATTTCCTCTACCGAAATCCGCCGCCGCGTTCGTGCTGGTGAGCCGATCGAAGCGTTTGTCGATCCACTCGTCTCGCGTTACATTCATCATTACGGCTTGTATAAAGAGGGCCAACCTTGAACGATCCCATTCGTCACCGCGTGCACACCGCGGTCTCCGCGGCACTGGACAAGAAAGCAATCGACCTCGACGTCCTGGCGGTTTCAGAGCTCACCTCGATCGCCGACTACTTCCTTCTGTGCTCGGCCACCTCGGAGCGGCAGGCGCAGGCCATTGCCGACAGCATCGTCGACAAGCTCCGCGAGGATGACCGCGTCAAACCGCTACTCGTCGAAGGGGCCACGCCCGGCCGCTGGATCCTGCTCGACTACGGCGACTTCATCTTCCACATTTTCACCGAGGACTGCCGCCGCTTCTACGGCCTGGAACGCCTGTGGGGCGACGCACCGAACGTCACGGCGGAGTTCAGCGAGGAAGCAGCACCGGCGAATGTCCGCCGCAAGAAAACGTCGTAACCGCGTCCTCGGGGACTTCGTCCGCACGAGGAGCGCCTCGATGCGAACGCTCCTGCAGACGGTGGAGAAGATCCTCGACCACGACGTCAATCTCCTCCTCCTCGGCGAGTCGGGCACCGGCAAGGATTACTTCGCCGAAGCCATTCACGCCTGTGGCAAGCGGCGCGGCAAACCGTTCGTCAAGATCGACTGCGCGGGCATTCCGGCCGAGTTGTTCGAATCCGAGCTGTTCGGCTTTGAAAAGGGGACGTTTACCGACGCGCAATCGCGCAAGCTCGGCAAGCTCGAGACGGTGCAGGGGGGAACGGTCTACTTCGATGACATCGCCTCCCTCGCGCCGGCCCTGCAGGCGAAGCTGCTCCGCGCCATCCAGGAGAAGCGTTTCACACGCCTCGGCGGCAATCAGACCCTTTCGCTCGACGGGCGCGTCATCTCGTCGTCGAACATCCCGGCCGGCGAATTGCTGGCCGGATTGCGGCGCGACCTCCTTTACCGGATCAACGTCGTCACGCTGACGATCCCCCCCTTGCGCGAGCGGCGCGAAGACATCCCGCGGCTGGCCAGGTCCTTCCTGGCCCGCCGCAAGCGCGGCATCGACGACGAGGCCATGCGGATGCTCGTCGAGCACGAGTGGCCCGGAAACGTCCGGGAGCTGCGCAACGTGATCGAACGAGCCACACTCGTGGAGGAAGGCCAGATGATCACGCCGGTGGCACTTCCTCCCTTCACATCCGACTTCGTCGCATCGGCCAGCCGAAACCAATGGACGCTCGACGATCTCGAATCCCGCTACATCCGCGAGATCCTGCGCCAGACCAGGTCGAACTACAGCCGCGCCGCCAAGATCCTCGGCATCAATCGGAAGACGCTGCTGGAGAAGAGGAGGAGGTATGGGATTGAGTAGGCGGAATGGGAAGCCAGCGATACCTGCTCATCAACTCGATCTCCGGTAATAATTTCGCGTGCATTCCTGGTGCGATTGTCGCAACCTATGCGAGGTGGTACCGTTCAACTGAGATGAGCGATCACAATTCAGCGAAGGACCAATCGACAACCGGCCAGCTTCCCGTTGTATTGAAGACTGTCTCGATCGCCGAGAGTTCGTTCGCCCATGTCGAACAGCCAGATCGCTCTTCGGAAGAACGTTGGCTGTCGTATATCCGCTCCCTTGCTCAGCGCGAACTTGCGACGGCAGGAGTAGCCGTTGCCACAGAACACCTCTGGCGACAACTGCGCACGGCTGTACCAACGATCACACGACCGAACGCAAGCCCTACCGATGAACTAGGCTTATCCATGTCGTGGAACAGGGATCGCCACTATCTGGAAATTGAGGTTCATCCGTCCGGTGAATACGATTGGTTCTACCGAGACCGCACGGATCGACTCAGCGACCGTCAACGCGCCCTGCCCGTTGAAGCAGCACCTGCCGACAAGCTGAAACTTCACCTCAAAACGATGTTCGAATAGGTGGATGTCCGCGATCCGTGCTGAACTGCGATCTGGGCGTGTTTTGCGGCTCGCGCGTCGAAGCCCCGATGATTTGTATATCGAGGACAGGCGTTCGCCTCAAATGGAAGACTTCCGGCTGGGCTCCAATGAGCTGAAAGAAGCTGCGGCCAAGAAGTGCGGTCAGCTTTCGGTGTACGACGAGCAGGTCACGACAGCCAGGCAGGCGCGCGCTTTGATGACCAAACCGAGCGGGTATCCATGGGGCTTCCATCTGGCGGTCGAAGCGATTTTGAACGTCGGTTTCGATCTCCACGTCTTTCGCGACCCGAACCCCAATGGTGATATGCGGGATGGTATGGAGGGTCACTGCGTCATCGAAAACGTGTGGTCGGAAGACGAAGACAGGATGCAGGATATCCGCGCCGAGTTGATGCGGATTGCCCAACCGATTGACAAGGCAATCGCCTAAGGCCCCCTCGCTACTAATCCAGTTTTCCAACTCCCCCCACCACCCATGAAACTCCACGTAATCTGGCCCCGCTCCACCGCCGACGCTGAGCTCGCTGCGGTCGCGGAGCGCTACGTCAGCCGGATCAGGCATTTCTTTCCCATCGAGATCATCGAGGTTGCCTCGCGGCGCGGTAGACAGACCGAGAGCGATGTGGCTATCATGCGCGCCCATTCGGCGCTGCTGCTGCGCGCGATTCCTGCACAGGGGCAGGTGGTCGCCCTCGACGAACGGGGCCGGTCGATCGATTCTTTGAAGTTTGCCAAGTGGCTGGAACGATTGATGATCGACCAGCCTCACGGCGTCATATTCGTCATGGGTGGGGACGTCGGACTCGACCAGTCCATCCGGCAGCGAGCCGATGACGTCCTCAGCCTCTCGGCCATGACGCTCCCGCATCAACTGGCCAGGGTGGTCCTGTTGGAACAGATCTACCGCGCCTGCACGTTGATGCGGAACATTCCGTACCACAAGTAAGGAGAGCCAGTCTCGACATGGCAAAAGCGATGGTAAAGACAAAAGAAAAAGCGAATCCGTATCAGGATCACATCGACTCGCTCCGCAAGAAGCAGAACGAGCTTCTCGATGCGTTTCAGCGCGACAAGCAGGCCGGCACGAACACCGACGACGGCATCCAGGATCTCGCGGACAAGGCGGCCAGCGCCTACTCGAAAGAGCTGAACTTCTCGCTGTCCGACGGCGAGCGCAACCTCCTCATGCTGATCGACGAGGCCTTCCGCCGCCTCGACAACGAAAGCTACGGCACCTGCACGAACTGCGGCGCCACTATCGGCGATAAACGCCTCTCCGCCGTCCCCTGGACGCCGTTCTGCATCGATTGCCAGGAGCTGCAGGAGAAGGGACTTCTTTCGTAGGGTGGGTTGTCGATCACTTCACTCACGGGGAGCGCGTGGTTGCGCTCCCTTTTTGTTTTCTAATGTTGAATGTTCAATGTTGAATGTTGAATGTTGAATGAGTGGACGAACGCGAGCGATGCGAAGCCACATTCAACATTGAACATTCAACACTCAACATTCAACATTTCGCTTTTCTGAGCGCTCTCGAATGCCCAAACCACTGACCGCCATACTCGCCCAGATCGCCGAGGGCAGGATCCCGCCGGTGATCCTCGTCGGCGGATCGAGCGACTTTCTCGCCGAGGACGCCTTTCATGACCTGCGCGACGCCATCGTTGCGGCGAAGCCGGGCCTGGCGGTCGAAGGATACGAGGCCGGCAGTGAGCTGGCCGCCATCCTCGACTCCTACCGGACGATGTCGCTCTTCGGCTCCGGGCGGCTGATCCTCATCTCCGAGGTCAACGCCTTCGTCTCGGCGAAAGAGCTGACGTCGCTGTACGACAAAGCGGTCGCTGATTGGAAGTCGGCCAAGACCGACAAGAAGCGCACGTCGTCCGCGGCCAAACTGCTCCACGTTCTCGGCCTGGTCGCCGCCGATTTCGAGATGACCGACAAGCAGATCGCCACGGCCCTCGGCGTCGGACTCGATCCCGTGCTCACCGACATGCTCGCCTTCTGCCGGACGACGGGAAAGAAAGCGTCGCGCGGCGAAGACGACGCCGCCCTGCTCACCGAGGCCATCACCCGCGGTGGTGCCCCGAACACCTACCTCCTGATGCGCAGCGGCGAAGTGCCGCGCGAATCAGCCACGGTCGATCTGATCGACCGCAACGGCGCGGTCGTGGTGATGGACCTGACGCGCGAGACGTACGCCGGCGCCCTCGAGCGCGCCATCACCGACGTCGCCGAAGAGGCGCGGGTACGTTTCGACGGGAAGGCCCTGATGGTATTGCGCCAGCGCCTCGGCATCGAGCGGCTGCTCGCGGACAAGTTCTCCAAAGAGGTCCCCGATCTCCGCATCGCCGTCTCCGAGGCAGAGCGGTTGGCGATACTCGCCGGCGCGGGCGGACGCGTCACCGCCGAGATGGTCGAGCGCGAGGTGGCTACGGTCGAAGGGGGAGCCCGCTACGAATTCGGCTCGCTCTTCACCGAGGGAAAGATCGTCGAAGCGATCGCCAAGCTGCGCGACCTCGTCGCCCAGGCCCGCCGCGACGATCCGAAAGCGCCGCTGGACATCCAGTACGGCAAGTTCCTTTTCCCGCTGGCCGACGAAGTACGCCAGATGATCGGCATCGTCTCGTTCGCCAGGACGCAGCGCATCGATCTCAAAGCGACGATGAACTACAACCGTTTCAAGGACACGCTTGCCGATCGCCTCGGCGAGTCGCTCAAGGCCAACGGCCTGGTGCGCCAGAAGCCGCACCCCTTCCCGCTGCACAAAAAGTGGGAGGCGGCCCGGAACCAGAGCGAAGCAAGTCTTTTCCGCGCCCTTGCCGCGCTGGCCGATCTCGAGATCAAACGGAAGTCCGGGGGCATCCCGGCCGACCTTGGGATCGAGACGTTTCTGTTGCAGCGGCTCCGCGGATAAGCGCGGCGTGGCGATCCCGACGCGTCGTCAGAGGAACGTCAAGGCTGGCTCCGAAGGCTTGTTCGACGGATCGAACCATTCGAAATCGGAATCTTTTGTCCTGAATCAGCACGATTTGTCCTGAATCGGCATCTTTTGTCCTGAATCAGCACGATTTGTCCTGAATCGGCATCGTTTGTTCTGAATCAGCACGTTTTGTCCTGAATCGGCATCTTTTGTCCCGAATCAGTACGTTTTGTCCTGAATCGGCATCTTTTGTCCTGAATCAGTGCGTTTTGTCCTGAATCGACATCTTTTGTTCGAAATCAACACCTTCGTCCGCGGACCTCACCTCACTTCTGCGGCTTGCGCATACGCTCGGGATAAACTCAACGGAAATGTCCATCTTCGATGTCGACCGCCGCGCCTGGCGGGCTCTCTTTGCCGCGCAAGCCGGCTGGATGCTCGACGCGATGGATTTTCTCCTCTTCAGTTTCGCGGTCATTCCGATCCGGGAAGAGTTCGGCCTTTCCAACGGGACCATGGGGGCGCTGACCTCGGTGGCCCTCATCGCCGGCGCCGTCGGCGGGATGGCTTTCGGTCGCCTCGCCGACCGCCTCGGCCGCGTGCGCGCGCTGACGTTTTCGATCCTCCTCTACTCGGCCGCCACAGCGGGCCTGGCCACCAGCACAGCGCTCTGGCAGCTCGTGGCATGGCGCATCGCCGTCGGCCTCGGCATGGGGGGCGAATGGTCGTGCGGCTCGGTGCTGGTGGCGGAAACGTGGCCGGCCGAGCATCGCGGCAAGGCCATGGGATTGATGCAGGCCGGATGGGCGATCGGCGCGCTCATCGCCGCCGCAGCCTCGGCTTTGATCATCGGCCGCTACGGCTGGCGTGTGCTCTTTCTCATCGGCGCCCTTCCGGCGATCGCGGCGTTCTTCATCCGCCGCGGCGTGGAGGAGCCAACCGTCTGGCGCGATCGGCCGCGCGAGGCGTCGCGCTGGAGCGAGATGTTCGCGCCGCCGTTCCTGCGCCGCACCGTCATCGCAACGCTGCTCTCCAGCAGCGTGCTCGTCGCCTACTGGGGTGTGACCTCGTGGCTCCCCACGTTCCTGGCCACACCGATCGCCAAAGGGGGCGCCGGGCTGACCGTGACGACGTCGGCGAAATGGCTGATCGCGCTGCAGGTGGGGGCGTTCTTCGGCTACATCAGCTTCGGCTGGATCGCGGACCGGATAGGGCGCCGTCCCGCCTTCACGTTCTTCATGATTGCGGCGACGCTGCTGGTCCCGCTCTTTGCGTTCTACGCGCGGACACCGATGCTGCTGCTGACCCTCGGGCCGCTCCTCGGCTTCTTCGCGCACGGATACTTCTCACTCTTCGGAGCGATGCTGGCGGAGCTGTTTCCGACGCGCATCCGCGCCGGCGCGCAGGGTTTCTGTTACAACGGCGGCCGCCTGGCCTCGGCCGCGGCGCCGCTGCTCATCGGCAAAGCCTCGCAGACGTACAGCTTTGCCCTCGTGATCACTTGCGCGGCGCTCTTCTTCGCGCTCGGAGGGATCCTGGTATGGCTGCTGCCCGAAACGAAAGGAGCCGAATTGTGATCGATCTCAGTGCCGACCTCGGCGAAGGCGCTCCGGACGAACCGGAGATCTGGCCGCTGATCACGTCGGCGAACGTCGCCTGCGGCGGGCATTACGGCGACGCCGATTCGATGACGTACGCGGCCGCACGTGCCCGCGATCTCGGCACGCACATCGGCGCCCACCCGTCCTATCCCGACCGCGTCAACTTCGGCCGCAAGTCGATGTCGATGCCCCCGAATGCCTTGCGCGCCACGCTCATCGAACAGATCACCGCGCTGCGAGACATCGCCGGACCGCTGCATCACGTCAAGCCGCACGGCGCGCTCTACAACGATGCGCACAAGGACCGGGCTCTGTCGGAGAACCTGATCGCGGCGATCCGCGACGTCGACCCGGCGCTGCCAATCGTCTGCAGCGATTCCTCCCAGATGGCCGCCGCCGCCCGCGCCGCCGGCACACCCGTCATCCGCGAAGCCTTCGCCGACCGCCGCTACAACCCCGACGGCTCCCTCGTCTCCCGCAGCGAGCCCGGCGCGCTCCTCACCGTCGCCGAAGCCGCCGCACAGGCAGCGTTGCTGGCGAAAGAGGGGGTGGTCATCGCCCGCGATGGGACGAGGATCAGCGTTCCCTTCGACACGATCTGTGTTCATGCGGACATGGAGCACGCGGTGGAGAGGTTGCGGGCAATTCGGAGAAACATCAGCCCTGAGACCGAATAGTCACCAAGTGGGCGGTTTTCGGAACTGCTTCCTACCGATCACCACGGGATCTTGAAACTGGTGACGCAGATAGGCTTCACGCGTGATGCTGATGCAGGTAGTCACCAGAGCCTCCAGCTCCGCCTGCTTCCTGTTCCAGGGAAAGGCGAAACAGATTTCTTTAGTCGGATAAAGCCTCTTCGCTGTCCGAACGGCTGGCGCAAGGTCCGTGTCTCCGGTTACCAGGACCACGCGGTCGGCCAGGTCAAGAGCGAGTATCTCCAGAAGCTTGGAGGCGACGGCAACATCCGTTTCCTTCTCCTCGTGTCTCTTGATCGTGCTCTTGCACGAGTGACATGTGATGAGCTTTTTTTTGAATCGGCCAAGTTCAACGGAGACACCTGTCTCCTTCAGAACTCTCACGTAAAGTTGATGCCGTGCGGTCAGCCCTGGATGCAAGGACTGAAGGTGGTGTGCCAGAGCCGAGAAATAGTAAATCCCCGCCAGCGTGGCATCAGAACCAAAAACCGGCAGGTATGATTCGCACAAGGCATGTAGATTCAGCCACTTGGTACCGCTCTCGTCCGGCAAACCGAGAGCCTTGCTCGCGTCGACCAACGAGTGGTAGACGTTAAAACCGTCGATCACGAATGCCGTTCGAGAGCCGCTCATAAAAAAAAACCTCCGGATCGTGACCCGGAGGGGGCCGGCAAACCCTAACAAGCATGGCCGTCAGGCGTATCGCCGGTGTTGACTCGTTAAATATAAGGACTAGGGCGTTACAACGTCAACCAAATTAGTTGGCGTATTGCGATAACTATTCAGCCCAAAACCGGATTCCGTCGTTGTTCGTACATTCGGTGAACATTGATGTCCGTTCCCGGACAGTTCTAGTTGGATCCCCTCGTGTGGCGTTCTCTCTCCGGTAGGATTACGCCATGAAACGTATCGCCGTCGCTCTCCTCTTCATCGTCGTCGCGCTTGCCGCCGCGGCGCAGCAGTTCGACCTCTCCATCGACAACATCATGCGCGGGCCGGGGCTCTTCGGGTGGGCACCCGAGGAGGTGCGGTGGGCGCCGGATGGGCAGCATGTTTACTTCTCGTGGAAGCTGTACAGCGACACGCTGGAACACGACCGCGACACGTACGTCGTCAATCGCGACGGCAGCGGGCTTCGCAAGCTCAGCGACGAGGAGAAGAAGGATGCGCCGCCGGCGAACGCGCAGTGGACGCGCGACAAGCATCGTGCCGTCTATCTCGATGAGGGCGACGTCTTCCTGTGGGACTCCGCCACCGGCAAGCGCCGCGCGTTGACGCAGACCACCGACGTCGAGTCGGCGCCGCAGTTCACCTTCGACGAGACGCGGGTGACCTTCGTCCGCGCCAACAACGTCTTCGCCATCGACACCGTCAGCGGCTCGCTGACGCAGCTCACCAACATCGTCGCGCCCGACGACAAGGGCCCGAACGTCACCCTCTGGGACGAGGCCGCGAAGAAGGGGACGCCCAGCCAGGAGTACATCAAGGGCGAGGAGCGGAAGTTGCTCGACATCGTCGACCGCCGCGCGAAGAAACGCGAGGAAGACGAAGCGAAACGGAAACGCGAGCATCCCATCAAGCCGTTCAAGCTCGACAAGAAGCAGACCGTCGTGAACGCCCGGCTGACGCCGGACGGCAAGTACCTCGTGCTGGTCATCAACAACGAATCGGAAAAAGCCAAGAAGACCATCGTTCCGAACTACATCACCGAGGCTGTCTACACCGACACGATTCCCGGCCGGGAGAAAGTGGGCGACGCACAGCCGCCGTCGCGCATCGCGGTCGTCAACGCCATGAACGGCGAGGTCAAGTGGTTCGACCACGGCCTCAAACCGATCGCGCCGCCCGCGGAGGCGCAGAAGAGCGTCACCGTCGCTCCACCCGAGGAGCAGGGGAAGGGAACCGAACAGAAAACCGAAAAGAGCGAGCCGAAGGAGCGCGAGGTCAGCCTGCGCGCGCCGATCTGGTCGGAGGACGGCAAGCACGCCTTCGTCGTCGTTCGCTCGTCAGACAACAAAGACGCCTGGATCATGGACTTCGATCCGGCCTCGGCGAAGGGGCGGATGATCGTCACGATGCACGACGACGCCTGGCTCCGTTTCGCCGATGCGCAGTCGTTCGGGTGGGCAAACAACGAGACGATCTACTACCTCTCGGAAGCGACCGGCTGGATGCATCTCTATACCGTCGGTCACGCCGGCGGCACGCCGAAGCAGCTCACCAGCGGCAAGTGGGAAGTCGACGCCGTGACGCTGTCGGACGACAAGAAATCGTTCTACCTCACCACCAGTGAAGAGAGCCCGTTCGTTCGCCACCTCTACCGAATACCGGTCGCCGGCGGCGCGTCGACGAAACTGACGTCGATGCCGGGCGAAAACGCGGCGGTGGTCTCGCCGGACGGCAACGCCATTGCCAACGTCTACTCGTACACGAACAAGCCGCCGGAGCTTTACGTCAGCGGCAAGCGCGTGACGACCTCGCCCGCTCCCGATTTCGCGCGCTACCCCTGGCTCGACATCCCCATCGTCAACGTCCCCGCACGCGACGGCATCGAGGTGCCGGCGCGCATCTACAAGCCCGCCAACTGGAAGCAGGGAGGCCGGGCCGTCATCTTCGTCCACGGCGCCGGTTATCTCCAGAACGTCAACCGCTTCTGGTCGAGTTACGCCCGGGAGTACATGTTTCATCACCTGCTGATGTCGAAGGGTTACCTGGTGCTCGACATCGACTACCGCGGCTCGCGCGGCTACGGGCGCGATTGGCGCACGGCCATCTACCGGCACATGGGCGGGAAGGACCTCGACGATCACGTCGATGCCGCGCGCTGGCTGGTAAAACAGCACGGCGTCGATCCGAAGAGGATCGGCATCTACGGCGGCAGCTATGGCGGCTTCATCACGCTGATGGCGATGTTCACCACGCCCGACGTCTTCGCCGCCGGTGCCGCACTGCGTCCGGTGACCGACTGGGCGGCCTACAACAACGGATACACATCGAACATCCTTAACCTCCCGCAGAACGACGCCGAGGCCTACCGGAGATCGTCGCCGATCTACTTCGCCCAGGGATTGAAAGGACGCCTGCTCATCTGCCACGGCATGGTCGACACGAATGTACATTTCCAGGACAGCGTCCGCCTCGCCCAGCGCCTGATCGAGCTGCGCAAGACGAACTGGGAGCTGGCGCCCTACCCGGTCGAGAACCACGGCTTCGTCGAACCGACGAGTTGGGCGGATGAGTACAAGAGGATTTTGAAGTTGTTCGAGGCGTTGTGACTGCGCGAAGCGCGTTGTCTGCGGCTCCGCCGCGGTGTCAGTTGTCTGCGCTGCGGCGCGTGGTCTTCTTGACCTGCTGTCCGGAAATTACCAACTACCTGAATCGAGGGCCGTCAGAGACTCAGTGAACTTCAATACTGACCACGCGCGCCGCAGCGCGCAGACAACTGATAACGCGGCGAAGCCGCAGACAGCGCGCGAAGCGCAATAATGCACCCATGCGTCCGGTAGCTTCCCCATCTGAAAGCAACATCTCCCGCGGTTTCGTGCACCTTCGTGAAGGGATCGAGGCCTTTCTGCGCTTTGCGCGGGGGAAGGTCTGGCAGGAGGCGTCGGAGCGGGAGCGGTTGCACGCGCTCTCGATCGCCGTCCGCCGGCCGATGCTCGATGCCATGCGGGAGACGGAGCGGCGGTATCGCGATCAGGATTCCAAGCGGCTCTATTACCTTTCGATGGAGTTCCTCATGGGCCGCGCCCTCGGGAACAATCTGACGAACCTGGAGCTGTACGACGAGGCCAAGTCGATCATCGCCGAGCTCGGCGCCGATCTCGAGGAGCTCCGCTCCCTCGAGCACGATGCCGCCCTCGGCAACGGCGGACTCGGCCGCCTGGCGGCCTGCTTCCTCGACTCGCTGGCCTCGCAGAACCTCCCCGGATTCGGTTACGGCATCAACTACGAGTTCGGCCTCTTTCGCCAGACCTTCGTCAACGGCCATCAGCATGAAAAGCCCGATCACTGGCTCGATGAAGGGGGCTCTCCCTGGCTCGTCGACCGCGCCGACGACACCATCTCCGTCCCGGTCTACGGCGCCATCGCCCACACCACCGTCGACGGCGTCTACAAGCCGTCGTGGGTCGACTACAAGATCATCGTCGGCGTCCCGCACGACATGCCCATCGTCGGCTACGGCGGGCAGACGGTGAACGTGCTGCGGCTCTACACCGCGCGCTCGTCCGACGAGTTCGACATCGGCATCTTCAACTCGGGCGACTACATCGCCGCCGTGCAGCACAAGATCAACACCGAGGCCATCTCCAAGATCCTCTATCCCTCCGATCTGGTGGACCGGGGACGGGAGCTGCGTCTGCTGCAGGAGTACTTCCTGGTGGCGTGCTCGGTGCGCGACATCATGAAGCGCTATCGCGAGAGGCACGACTCGTTCGATGAGTTCCCGTCGAAGGTGGCCATCCAGATGAACGACACCCATCCGGCGCTCACCGTGGTGGAGCTGATGCGGATGTTCATCGATGACTACGGCCTTCCGTGGGAGCAGGCCTGGGCCATCACGGTAGCCACGTGCGGCTATACGAACCATACGCTGCTGCCGGAGGCGCTCGAGAAATGGCCGTTCGACCTGCTCGAGCGGCTGCTGCCGCGCCACCTGCAGATCATGCAGGAGATCAACCGGCGGCTGGTCGCCGAGGTCGAACGGCGCTTTCCAGGCGACACGGCCATGCAGAAGAAGGTATCGCTCATCGACGACAGCGACCGGCGCAACGTGCGGATGGGGAACCTGGCCATGGCCGGCAGCCACTCGATCAACGGTGTGGCCGCGCTGCATTCGGAGCTGGTCAAGACAACGCTCGCGCCTGAGTTTCACAAGCTCTACCCGGAGCGTTTCAATAACAAGACGAACGGCGTGACGCCGCGGCGCTGGCTGCTGCACGCCAACCGTCCGCTGGCGTCACTCATCACCAGGGCCATCGGAGACGGCTGGATCCGCAACCTCGACGAGCTGCGGCGCCTGGAGCTGTTTGCCGACGATGCCGGACTGCTCGACCGGCTCCATGCCGTGAAGAGCCGCAACAAACTGGCGCTCGCGCATCTGACGAAGGAGCTGACCGGCGTCATCGTCGATCCGGATTCGATGTTCGACGTGCAGGTGAAGCGGATGCACGAGTACAAGCGTCAGTTGCTCAACATCCTGCACGTCGTTGACCGCTACTGGCAACTCGCCGAGGATCAGAAGGAGCCGCTGGTGCCGCGCACCTTCTACTTTGCCGGCAAAGCCGCTCCCGGCTACTTCATGGCCAAGCTGATCATCAAACTGATTCACTCGGTCGGGGAGGTGGTGAACGCCGACCCGCGCACGCGCGACTGGATCCGCGTGGTCTTCCTCCCCGACTACCGCGTCACGCTGGCCGAGGCAATCATCCCGGCGGCGGAATTGAGCGAGCAGATCTCCACGGCCGGAAAAGAAGCATCCGGAACCGGCAACATGAAACTGGCGCTCAACGGCGCGCTGACCATCGGAACGCTCGACGGAGCGAACATCGAGATCCGTGACGAGGTGGGGGAGGAAAACATCTTCATCTTCGGCCTGCGCGCCGACGAAGTGTCCTCCCTGATCCAGACCGGCTATCACCCCGAGCAGTACATGGGGGCGAGCCACAACGTTCGCCGTGTCGTCGACACCATCGCCGCCGGCCATTTCTCCCGAGGCGACAAAGACCTCTTCCGCCCCATCGTCTCCAAGCTCCTCAGCGCCAGCGACGAGTACGTCCACCTCGCCGATCTGGCCCCGTACCTCGAAACGCAACAGCGCGTCGACGAGGCGTGGCTCGACCGCGGCCAGTGGAATCGCAAGTCACTGCTGAACATCGCGAGGATGGGGAAGTTCTCGTCCGACAGGACAATCGCCGAGTACGCGCGGGATATCTGGCAGATCAAGCCGGCGGTGATCGGATCGTTCGCACACGCGGCGCTGGATTAGCGGTTTCGCGGTCGCGGGGTTTCGCGGTCTCGCGGTGCTGATTACCAAGTTGCCAGCGCAAGACGTAGCTAAACAACGAAGGTATGGCACTCACCTTCACCGTTTCCTTGTTATGTCCATTCAAAGGCACCTTTCGCAAATCTCATCAATAGATATTGCAAACGTCTCCGTCTTTACGATGGAGTCTGCAGGCAATCCAAACGATAGCATCCCGCGCACTCTGCGGGTACTGCTATCGACTACAGGGCCGCCAGACATTCCAACATGACTGCCGAAGGACAACTCAAATCCTCGAACTCCGTGCATCTTGATATCGTTCGCGTTGATGTCGAGAGTGACTGATCGTTTCACGCAGCCATTCGTGTCAATCGTCAGCCCTGTAAGGCTCGCAGATCGAATTTCGAATTCCGATCCTCGCCAGCCCGCATCAAGCGAAGGCATAGAGTCACCTACATGGCCAATTCCGGAAACCTTCAGACCGTTAGCGACGTTGCCAAGCGAGGATTTGTATATTTGAAAGTTCGACACTGGCTTTTGAAACCTGATAATAGTGGCATCGATTTCCGGGTGCAGCGAGACTGCCTCTCGCTCAATCCGGCAGATCGATCCACTTCTCGAAACCACCCAAACTAAAGCATACTGGAGCCCAGCGTTTGGGTTGAACGTTTGATCGTTCAAAGCATGATACGCCGTCACAGCAGTTCGGGAATCAACGAAGAATCCTGTCCCACAGATTCCTCCGGTAAGCGAAGAATCGCCAGGTTTGTTATACGAGAGCTTCAGTATTGCGAATGCCATAGAATACCCAGGCGAAAAACAAAATCGAGTTCAGCGGTGAACGCGCGGGTACGCAAGCAACGAGGGGTTACATCCAATGGTCCCAAGTTAAGCGACCACACCTTCGTCGCCTGCTATCCGGTCAGCCAGATTGAGTGCAAGACCACCACTGCTGGAGTGACGAGCCCGCGTAGTGTTGCGCGAAGCGCGGCATGGAGACATACCGGACTGCGCTTCAGCGGCGACCCGCGAGACGACATGGTAACGCACTCGGAACGCAGCAGCGTATCTGGTGTTGCGCCTTGGAGAAGTAGCTTCCTTCGCCGTGCGCGGCGCCCCATCGTTTCGAACTTATCAGCGCCAGAGAGGAGTACGTTGACCCCGCCGATCTCGCCCCCGTATATCGCAACGCAGCCGCGCGTCGACGAAGCCTGGCTCGATCGCGGCCAGTGGAGCCGCGATTCGCTGCTGAACATCGCGCGAATGGGGAAGTTCTCCACGGATCGAAGCCAGGCATATCTGGCAGATCAGGGCAGCCGTGATCTGAGCCTTGCGCACGCGGGGCTGGAGTGACGGAGTCGCGGGAGGAGTGGTTGCTCGTTAGTCAGTTTCCTTGAAGTTCGCGTCCAGTTGATGCTGGAACGAACGACTTGAACTCACGCGGAGACGCGGAGGAGATGACGAGGAACTTCTCCGCGCACTCCGCGCCTCCGCGTGAGTCCTCAGGCCAGAAGCACTCCACTGTGTGGCTTCACCCATGGACATTAAATTCCGGGAGCCCGTACTCAGTTGAATCACTCGCGTTCGAATTCAGTAACCCAGCAATCCAGCAACCACCCACCCCGAAGACCCCGCAACCGCGAGACCGCGCAACCCAGATACCGATAAACTAACCCCACACCCAACATGCGCCACTTCCGCGATCTCTCGATCCGCAGCAAACTCATGACCGGGTTCATGCTGACGAGCCTGGCAGCGCTGCTGCTGACGCTGGCGGCGCTGGCGGCCTATGACCGCATGGCCTTTCGCGGCGAGGTGCTGCGCGACGTCGATACGCTGGCCGGGATCATCGGTGAGAACGCATCGTCATCGGTGGCCTTGAACGATCGGCAGACGGCGCAGGCCACGCTGGCGGCGTTGCGCGCGCAGACGCAGATCACGGGTGCGGCGATCTACGACAGCAAGGGAGCGCTCTTCGCAACCTATACGCGCTCCGCCAGGGGCGATAAGCCAGGTCCGGTGCCGGGCGACGGCAACTGGATCGATGCCCAGCACATCGGCGTGACCCGGCCGGTCTTCTTCATCGGCGCACGCGTCGGCACTGTCACCGTCCGCTCCGATCTGAGCGAGCTGGCACTCCGCCGCAAGCGGACGTTGCAGATTGCCGGAGGCATCTACGTCGGCGCGGCCTTCCTGGCGCTTCTGCTGGCGTCGCTGTTCCAGCGCGCCATCACCCGGCCGATTCATCGCCTGCTCCGCGCGGAGAAACGCGTCTCGCGCGAAAAGGACTACACGCTGCGCGTGGAGAAGGAAGCGAACGATGAGATCGGACTGCTGATCGACGGCTTCAACGAGATGCTGTCGGAAATCCGTTCGCGCGACGCCGAGATCCTGGCCAGGCACGATCAGGAGATGGCGCTGGCCCGCTCGATCCAGACCTCCGTGCTGCCGCGAACCTTCGAGCTGCCCGGCTACGACATCTCCGCGATCATGCTGCCGGCGGAGGAGGTGGGCGGCGATTTCTACGAGTTCCGCCGCACTGACGGCGGCGCATGGATCGGCGTCGGCGACGTCACCGGCCACGGCGTGACGTCGGGCCTCATCATGATGATGGCCCAGTCGATGTTCACGATGCTCTGTGAAGAGAACGGTCAGAACGGCCATTACCAGTCGCCGGCGAAGTTCGTCTCGCTGCTCAACCGGGCCATGTTCTACAACCTCAAGTCGCGGCTCGGGCAGGAGCGGTTCATGACCATGGTCGTGGCGCGCGTCGAAGACGACGGCAGGCTCGTCTACGCCGGCGCGCACACCGACCTGCTGATCTACCGCGCCGCGGATGGCACGGTCGACCGTCTGCCGACCGACGGCCTCTGGCTGGGAATCGCCGATGACGTTGCGCACCTGACGACCGACCGGACCATCACCTTGAAAACGGGCGACGTCGCGCTGCTGCACACCGACGGCGTCACCGAGTCGCGCAACGACGCCGGCGAGTGCTACGACATCGAGCGGCTGACGGGCGAGCTGCAGAGACTTCACGACAAACCAGCGGCGACGATCGTCACCACGATCGCCGCGGCGGCATGGAAATGGGCCGGGACGCCGAAAGATGACGTCAGCCTGATGGCAGTCAAAAGGAGCTGAGATGATCACGGAGCGGCTTACTTCCGACTACGTCGAGATGCGGTTCGGACCGCGATGGACGTACATCAGTTGCGTGCGAAAGTTCGTGGCTAGCTTTTTCATGATCGGCCTCTCCGACAAGGAGCGCGCCGAACAGATCTCGATGGCTGCCTCCGAGCTTCTGGAGAACGCCGTCAAGTACGCCTCGGAGGAGGAGGGCTACCTGAAGATCTCCATCGCCAAGGCCGACAACGAGGTCGACGTCTGCGTGAAGAACAAGGCTGAGCCGCATCACATCAACACGCTGCGTCGCGAGCTGGCGCTGATCCAGTCTGGGCAACCCGAGGCGGTGTATCTGAAGAAGATGGAAGAGGCGGCCATGACCGAGGGGCAAAGCCGGCTGGGACTGATCCGCATCCTCTTCGAGGCCGGCGCGCGGCTGCGGCTCGACGTCAACGACGGCGAGGTCTCCATCCACGCCATCTTCAAGCTGGAGGCGGCATGAGCAGCGAACACGGCTTCGTTCCGCCGCTCAAGGTGGACACGCTGACCATCCTGCCACTGCTCGACGGCGACACGCTTCGGGTGGCCATGTCGGGCGCGGTGGAGATGCGCGATCCGGGCGAGGTGCTCAATCCCTATTGGACGCTCGTCGATGAAGAGGCTCTGCGTCGCAACCTGAAGAGCGTCGAGCTCGACGTGCGCGATCTCAACTTCATGAACAGCTCGGGAATCCTGACGCTCGTTCGCTGGATCACGCGCTGCAAATCGCACGGCGGCAACGGCTATCACATCGTGCTGCAGTACGACCACAACGTTACCTGGCAGCGCGCCTCGATCCCGACGCTGGCCAAGCTCGCTCCGAACATGGTCGCCTCGGTGGAGATCGATGGCTGAGGTCGTGGAGCAGACCGGGTACGACCTGGCGTGCTACGGCTGCGGCGCCGCCGTGCGGCCGATCGACCGTTTCTGCAGTCAATGCGGACGGCGCGATCCCGCGCATCAGGCAGCAGCGCAAAGCGACGATCCCGTGTTGACGTCGTCGACTGTCGTCGGTCACGACACGGAAGTACCCGATCGTGAAGCCGCGAGCCCCACGCTCATCAAGTCGGACACGGGGGAGACGACGCGCAAGAACACCCTGGCGGTGCAGACGATGCTTGCCCCCGGCTCGGTCTTCGCGCGCCGCTACCGCATCCAGCGCTTCCTCGGCTCGGGAGCGATGGGTTACGTCTGCTCGGCAATCGACGAGTCGATCGACGAAGTCGTCGCGCTGAAGGTGCTCTCGCTGCCGATTCACGAGGATCCCGATGCCTTCGAGCGTTTCAAGAACGAGCTGAAGCTGGCCCGCCGCATCCGCCATCGCAACGTCGTGCAGAGTTTCGACCTCGGGTTCGCCGAGGGCTATCCCTTCATTTCGATGGAGTACATCGACGCCGACAATCTGCGGAAGCATCTGACGCGGCGCTCGACGTTCGATGAACATACGGCGCTCTCGATCATGCGCCAGGTGTTGCGCGGTCTCCGCGCCGCGCACGACCTCGGCATTGTGCACCGCGACATCAAGCCGGAGAACATCCTGCTGAACAAGGATCGGATGGCCTTCATCACCGACTTCGGCATCGCCACGTCGCAGGATCTCGTCCGCCGCGAGCTGGCCGGAACGCCCGACTACATGGCTCCCGAGCAACTCCGCTGCGAGGCGGTGGTCCCGGCCTCCGATCTCTATTCGTGCGGCGTCGTGCTCTACCGCATGCTGACCGGGACCCTTCCGTATCGCGCGAAATCGATCGCCGAGGTCCTGGCTGCACATCTCAACGCCGAACCTGAGCCGATCGACGAATCGCTCGACATCTCGGCGGCAACGCGCGAGCTGATCGCCTCGATGCTGCAGAAGAAGGTAACCGACCGTCCGCTCAACGCGCGCGAGATCCTCGATCGCATCGATGCCCTGCTCAAGGCCGCCAGCATGACCCAAAGCGCATCGAAGCGGATCAACGTGCTGGTGATCGAGCACGACCCCGAGGCGCTGGCGTTTCTGACGGACGTGCTTCAGGGTGAGGGCTATCGCGTCCTCGCCACCAGCAACGCTCGCGAAGGCGTCAACCTGGCCTTCGAACAATCGCCTGCCATGATCTTCCTCGACGCCCGGATCCGCGGCGGTTTCGATCTCCCCCCCGAGGCCGATGGCGAGGAGATCGCCGCCGACGGCCTCGGCTTCGTCCGCATCGTCCAGCGCGACGAGCGCCTGCGCGCGGTCCCGATCGTGTTGATGACCGACGATACGCTGCTGCAACTCGACGTCGCGTTCCAGAAGGCCGGCGTTTCCGATGTGATGATCAAGCCGCTGGGCAGGAGCGATGTGATCGATGCGGTAAGGATGATTACGCCTTTATCATCCTGAGGCCGACGAAGCGCGGCCGAAGGATCTGCACGCCGTTGCATGAGCCACAGACACTGCCGCCGGAGATCCTTCTCGCTACACGGCTCAGCGGTGTGGGCAAATCGCACACAAAGCCAGGCTCACTGCGCACGCCGGAGGCGTGCCGGGACGGTAGCCGATGCTAAGCGCCAAAGGCAAGCCACTACCGGACTCGCATCGATTACAAATCCGACGGGGGCGCGGTCGCGGATGGTTCGCGCGCCACGATCCAGCTGCAGGGATTTGTCAATAAGGGCAGCGCAGCAGCCAGCGACGTGGTCGATGCGGCGAGGAAGGGAAGCTGAAATTGGAAGAAAATGTCTAGTCAGCGCTACGTCGCGTCCTCGTTGAGGAGGTGACTTCGGACCAAAACCGCTCCAAACCGATCGATGTCTCGAGATCTAAGTGATATGGCCTACCACCCCACGAATCAGAGAATAGAAATTCCTGTAACTTAACGAGTTCTTCCTTCGCAAGACGATCAGCTACGATAACGTACGGCGAATCCATCAACCAGAACCTCAGATCAGCAGAGGTGATTCGCAACAGACTCGATGTAAGTTCTGCGTATAGAGTCCAAACGCCTCGATAAGTACGCTCTACATTCGACATATCTTTGTAGTCTTTGTGTTTGATGAGCTTCTTGATATTCTCAATGTTCAGAATAACGGCAAGCGCCCTTGTGTATGCTGAGAGCAAGTCGTTCGTGCTTTCAAACCGGCTGCGAGCCTTAGCAAAACGCCGATAGTGCTTAGGGTGAAAGTCTGAACCTAGTTTTGCTAGTAAGACGGGCCCACTTAATTTACGGCTCAGTTGGCGAGGCAAATTCTTAGAGAACTCACCAAGGTCGTCCTCGATCGAGAGCGCGATGTCTATTACACCCTGACATGCCCCGGAAGCGGCCCTAAACCTTTCCAGAACGAGTTGATTCTTAGTCTTTATGGCCTCAAGAATAATCGCGAGGTCACGACTATCCTTTGTTCTAACAAGATCTACGATGTGATCGAGACCCCATTTCAGAAGCAGTTCGTACATGATGGCATTATCTCATCACGGCGGCCCGAACAGATCTTCCGGAATCTCCATCCGCGGCAATTCCACGGAAACCCGAAGCGGCACCGCAATCGGTGCATCGAGTTTCAGTCCTAGCGCCAAGGCGGGCACCGTCTGGATCTCGCGCTTCGCGGCGATGCGCGGTTCGGCGTTGATGCGCGCGATACCGGTGAATTGAAGGGGTGCGAGTGCTGTGCGGGGGAGCGCACGGAGCGCGTCGTCGAGGGCGGCGCGGTCGGCGGCGGGCATTGGCGCGAAGGCGATGACGGGCTGCGGCCGCGGGGCGGTGGTGTGGACGACGCGCAGCTCGTGCGCGTGCTCGGCGAGCAGAGGATTCGATTCGGAGACGAGAGCGGCGTCGGTGCGGCCGTAGAGGGCGTTTGCCAGCGCCGTGAGGTCGTCGGAAACGCGCGTCGTCACGGCGACGCCGTCATCGCCCAGAGCGTCCACTCCGCTGATGGTCCTGCCGCGCAGATCGGCCAGCGATTTCGCAGGGCTGCGGACCGGCACGACGACGTTGCGCTCGTAGGTGGTGCGGCCGTCGCGGCTGAACGTGTAGCGCGGCACGAAATCGCGGGAGAGGAGCTCGCGGTTGGCGATCACGACGCCGACGGAATCACGATTGGCGGCGATGAACGCCCGCGCGTCATCCGCCCGCCGGAAGAGCTCCGTTTTCAGCGGCAGCGAGGAGGTGCCGGCGAGGTTCCCGACGATCGTCGTCGCGGCCTCGGCGAGTTTCTTCTCCGTCTCGGCCGGCGTGTCCGGCAGGAAGACGACCACCGTATGCTTCGGCTGCGAAGACGTCGCTTCCTCGGCGGGCGCTTCCTTCGCCGGCTGTGCCGATTCGAGATTCTTCTTCGCCATCGTCTCGATCGCTTTCGGCAGATCGCCGCTGATCGCCCGCGCCAGCAGCTCGCGGGCCGAGGTATCGGCGCCGGCGACGAGATCCGCGGTGCCGCGGAGAAAAAGCGCGAGCGACTGTTTGCGCTTGTCAACCGAGGCTGCGCGGTCCGCGAGCTGGCGCGCACGCTTTGCCGACGCTTCATCCTGGTGTTTCACGGCGCGCTCGAGCTCGTCGGCGGCGTGAAGCAGGAGCGTATTCGCGAGCGACTCTTTCGCCCGGCCGCAGATGTCTACGTTCGCTCCAACGCTCAGTTCGAGCACGGAGCTACCGGGGTGACCCCACACCTCGGAGCCGCATCGGACCGATGACAGCAACTCCGCCGCGTCGTCATATCGCTTCTCGCCGAGCGCCACCTCGCCGGCCGCCAGCGCCACCTCGCTCCAATCGGCGAAGGCCTTGTGCGCCGCCGCAAGATGCGGCTTCGCGTCTGCCCACAGTCCGAGCTGCCAGAACAGCAGTCCGGCATCGCCGCGGGCGATCGGCGAAGAGCTCTGCGCCAGCGTCCTTGCCGCCGCGTCGCGCTGTCCATCGAGCGCTTCGAGCACCGCCGTAACCTCGGGCGCGGTGACGTGCAGCGCGCGCAGGTTGGCCGCGCTCGGATTCTGGCGAACATTTACGATGGCCAGCTCTGCCCGCAGCGGCGGACGATCAGGAAGCGCCTCCAGCGCCGCCCGCTCGGCAGCGAGATCGTTCGCGTCGCGCGCCACCAGCGCGCGCTCGAGGATAACGATCGTGTTCCGCGGAGAGGCAGCCTGCGCACGGTCGAGCAGCGATTTCGCATCATCGAGGCGCTTCTCGTGACGTGCCATCCTGCCGAGAAGCAGCAGCGACTCCGCGTCATTGGCATCGAGTGTCAACGCCTCTTCGAGCGAGGTCCGCGCGCCCGCGCGGTCGCCGCGGATGAGCTGGGCGCGGCCGAGCATGCGTAGCGCCAGCCGCTTCGATTCAGCATCGAAATGCGGCATCCCGTCGCGGAGAAGCTTGATGGCCTCGTCGTACTTCACTGTTTTAAAAGCAATGGCTCCGAGGTGCAGGTAGGCCAGCGGTAGCGAGGCGTCAACGGCCAGCACCTTGCGATACTCGTACTGCGCGAGGTCCATCCTGCCGGTGGTGAAGTAGAGAAAGCCGAGGTTGTAATGCGCGGCGGTATCGTCGTCGAGATTCGCCGCCTTCTGATAGGCGTCGATGGCCTCGAGCCACTTCTGCTGTTTCATGTAGATCGCGCCGAGGTTTGAGTAGGCGCGGGCGTTGATCGACTCGACCGGCTGGTGGTTTGCGAAGGCCTGATCGATCGGCGCCAGGGCCATGCGATAGGCATCGCGCGCCTCGTCGTAGCGGCCGGCCTCAAAGAGCATCGCTCCGAGGTTGAAGTACGCGCGAAGAAATGTCGGGTCGAGACCGACCGCCTTTCGATAGGCGGCGATGGCCTGGTCCTTCCGGCCCAGAGACGCTTCGGTGTTTCCGAGGCTGAACTGATATTTCGCATCGTCAGGAGCAAGCTGCGTTGCCCGTGTGATCGCGGCCAGCGCGTCATCGTTTCGATTGAGCGAGCGAAGGATCGTCGACCGCAGCGAGTGCAGCGCGGGGTCGCGCGGCATCTTCGCGATGGCATCGTCGACGTACTTCAGCGCATCCCCTGATTTGCCGAGTTGCTGCGCCGCCGCGGCGGCATTCGAGAGAAGCGTTCGATCGGAGGGAGCGCTGGCCACGCCGCGCACGAAGGTGTCATAGGCCTCGGCAACCTTTCCCTGTTTGAAGTACAGCGCGCCGAGGTTCGCGTACGCCGAGCCCAGCGTAGGCGCGATGTCGATCACGCGGCGGTATTTGGCGATGGCGTCGTCGATGCGATTCGATTCGCGCGCGCGATCCGCCTCTTCCATCAGGCTGCGCGCCACCTCCGGCAGATCCTGTGCGCGCGCGGCGGGGGCGAGGATCGCCAGGACGATCATGGCCGGCACGACCCAGATGCGCATGGCGCTCAGACTCTCGCCATCGCCGCGGCGATCGAACGGAACACGCCGAGGCCGTCTGTATTGCCGAGCAGCGCTTCGGCACATCGTTCCGGATGCGGCATCATCCCGAGAACGTTCCGCCCGGCATTGCAGACGCCGGCGATGTTGCGCGCAGATCCGTTCGGATTCGACTCGCCCGTGACGCGACCATCGGCATCACAGTATCGAAAGATGACCTGTCGGTTGCGCTCGAGCTGATCGAGCGTATCGTCATCGGCGAAATAGTTTCCTTCGCCATGCGCGATCGGCATGCGCAATACGGCACCGCGCTCCAGCTCGGACGTGAACGGCGTGTCCGTCTCTTCGACGCGAACAAACACATCGCGCCCGAGGAAACGAAGGTGCTGGTTCCGCATCAGCGCTCCCGGCAGAAGACCAACTTCGGTGAGAACCTGAAAGCCGTTGCAGATGCCGAACACCAATCCCCCGGCGGCGGCATGGCGGCGGACCGGCTCCATGACCGGCGCGAACTTCGCCAGCGCCCCGGCGCGGAGATAGTCGCCATAGGCGAAGCCGCCGGGAATGATCACGCAATCGGTACCGCGAAGGTCGGTCTCCTTGTGCCAGAGAACATCGACCTCCGCGCCGAGGACGTCGCGTGTCACGTGCAACGCATCGTGATCGCAATTCGAGCCGGGGAGGACGACGATGCCGAACTTCATGATGGGGGAAGTTTAGCGCGCGGGGAATGTAAAATCATGGCGCTATGACAAAAGTGGAGGCCCTCGAAGAAGAGATCAAGAAACTGTCTCCGCGAGAGATGGCCCAGCTTCGCGACTGGATGTCGGAGCGGGACTGGGAGGAGTGGACGAACAGATCGAACGCGATAGTGAATCGGGAAAACTCGATGAGCTGTTTGCGGAAGCGATCGCAGACCACAAGGCTGGCAAGAGCCACAAACTTTGAATCACTTCGAAGCGATCCATCTCAAGATCCGAACCAGGATATCGATATCAGGATCAACCATCTCGAGATCAGAACCCGGTGGTTAAGATCAGGATCGACCCACCTCAAGGTCACAACCGATGGGGTCAATATCAGGACTGCCACCTGTAGATGACAACCGATGGGGTCAAGGCCAGGATCGACCCACCTCAAGGCCACAACCCGATGGGGTCAAGGCCAGGATCGACCCACCTCAAGGCCACAACCCGAGGGGGTCAAGGCCAGGATCGACCCACCTCAAGATCACAACCGATGGGGTCAAGGTCAGGATCGACCCACCTCAAGATCACAACCGATGGGGTCGAGGTCAGGTTGTGTCATCGAAAGATGACAGTGTTTCGGTGATCACTTCGCTACCGCCGGCCTTGGCACCTTGTAAATCGTCAGAAAGCCCGCGCGATCGGTGACGATGACGGTGTTGCTGGCGCGGTCATACGCCATCGCGTACGCGGCGACACCGTACAGCGATGCAGGAGTCACGCGGCGGTTTGAGCCGGAAAAGGCGACGCTGGCGTTGCAGCGCTGCTCGGCAAAAAGGAGCAGCTCGGGAGACGCCAATGCGGCGATCTGGGCGCCGCTCCCCTCGGGGAGGCAGATGGCGTCGCTGTTGGTCAGGTCTCCGAAATTGATGGCCATCCGCATCTGGCCGTTCGCGCCGGCGGCCATCTGCTTCACCGGCTTCGTCATCGAGAGCGGCTTTTCGAAGAGGGAGTTGCGGCTGAGTGCGATCAGCGCCTGATCGCTGGCAGCGAACAGCGCTGCTTCGATCGTCTTATCGGTCTGCAGCGGCTCGCGGGCCAGCTCGGCGAAGTTCGTGGTATCGAAGAGCGCCACCGAGGTCGCTTTGGTGTTGCCGAAGTCCTCGGGGGCGATGACCGCCAGCAGCGCGCCGTTCGCGCTCACGGCGATGGCCATCGGGTCGTCGATATTGATCGTCCGCAGCTCCTTCTCACCGTCGGCGTCGTAGACGTGAACGTGGCGGCCGAGGAGGTAGAGATGGCGTCCCTGCGGATCGGGGAGGACGTCGCGGATCGGCTCCCCTTCCAGCGTGATCTCGCGGCGGACGGCAAGATCGGGGAGCGAAAGGATCGAGGCACTCTCGTCGCTGCCGTTGGCGATGTAGAGCCGCGTGCCGGCGCGGTTGGTACGCATCGTCACCAGCTCTTTCGTCGACGCGATCTCGGCGGAGTCGAGGACGACGCGTTGTTTGATCGCGCCACTCTTCGGATCGACGGCCACGACCGCCTGCGGCTGCGCCAGCCCGACGTAGATGGTTCCGCCGGCGCCGACGGCGACGCCGTGAGGATCGCCCGGGAGCTGCCAGCGTTTGACGATTTTCTGGTCGCGGGTGGGAACAGGCGTGAGCGGCTGGGCGATAACCGCCGGAATCGCGGCCAGGAGAAGCAGGCTAATCGTCGATCGAGTACGAAAACGTTTCGATGACCGTGTTGGCGAGAAGCCGCTCGCACATCTGCCGGAGCTGACGCTCGATCTCTTCGCGAGGCTGGCCACGATCCGCAAGCGTGATGCGAAACAGCTTGCCGGCGCGCACATCTTCCACCCCTTCAAACCCAAGCGTACTCAGCGAATGCTGAATGGCCTTCCCCTGCGGGTCGAGAACCGACGGCTTCAACTCGACGATGACGGTGGCTTTCATGGGGGGATTCTAGCGGTTGCGCGGTCTCGGGGTTGCTGGGTTACTTGCTCGGTTGCTGGGTGAGAGACTGGCTCGGCAAACCAGCAACTCAGCAACTCAGCAACCAAGCAACCCAGCAACCCCGAGACCGCGTTAACCAAAACCTCCTCCCCGCCGTAATAGCTCGTACTTCAGGAGGCTTCACATGGATGGTGCAATGGTTCTCATCCCTATCATCGGTACGATTATGTTCTTCAGCACGGTCATCTTCGTCGTCTGGGCGAGTGTCCATGCCAAGAACCGCAAGGCGACTCTTCAGGCTGAGGTGCAGACGCGCCTCATCGACAAGTTCAGCAACGCTCCGGAGTTCGTCGATTTCCTCAACTCGGACACAGGCAAGCAGTTCCTGAGCGGCATCGACAAGATGCCGAAGCTCATGGCCCGTGACCGGATCGTCGGAGGGGTTTCACGCGGGCTCGTCCTCAGCCTGCTCGGCGTGGCCTTCGTCGGAATCTGGATCGCCGACAACAACATCGGCTTCATGTATCCCGGGTTCATCCTCCTCGGCCTGGGCATTGCCTTCTTCCTCACCACATTCGTCTCTCTCAAGCTGTCGCAGAAGTTCGGCCTGATCGGCGACGACTTGCCGACCCCGCGCGAGGTGGGCCATGCAAACGGCAGACGCGAGCCGACGGAAACACAGGCGTGAGGCGAACGTGCAATTGGAAGGTACCCTGATCGCGTCGCCGTTCGGTGCCGCCGTGAAAACGGCGGCCCCACGGCGGCCCGAAAGACCGATGGACGAAGCGGCATTCGAAGCGTTCTACCGGAAGACGGCCGGAGGTATCTGGTCGTACATCTACCGGATGACCGGCGATGCCGCGATGGCCGACGACCTGCTGCAGAAGACGTTCTTCCGCTTTCTGCGCAGCAATCCGTCGATCGCGGATGACGATCACTTGCGGCGCTACGTCTACAAGACCGCCACGAATCTCGTCTTCGATCATTTCCGCGAAACGAAGCGCGATCGGACGCGCGCGTATGAATGGATGCCGGCGGAAGCGCGGCCGGACCGCGGCGATCTGCGCCACGACATGGCCCGCGTGTTCGCCGACCTGAAGCCGCAGGAGCGCGCGCTGCTGTGGCTGGCGCACGTGGAAGGAAACTCGCACGAGGAGATCGCCGAGGCCATCGGCGTGAAGGCAAAGAGCATCAAGGTGATGCTCTTCCGCGCACGTAAACGCCTTGGCGATATGCTGACGAAGAAAGGCTTGGCCCCCGAGGTGACGCGATGACGACCGAATGCCCCTTCGAACCGAACGTCCTCGACGCCGTCACGAACGATGCCTGGACCGAGTCTCTCCGCGCGCATGTGGCGTCGTGCGATGACTGCGCTGCCGCCGCCGAGGTGGGGCCGTGGATGACCCGATTCTCGGGACTGGACGAACGGGAGCACGTCCTCCCCGACCCAGCGGTACTCTGGCTGAAGGCGAAACTGCTGCAATCGAAGGTGGTGGTGGAGCGGGCCTCGCTGCCGATTACGCGTCTGCAGATCGCCGCCTACCTGATCATCGCTGCCTGCTGGGCCGCGCTGCTGACCTGGAAATCGAGCGCACTCCAGATCTGGATCAATCACTTCTCCCCCGGCCACATGGTCCTCGGCGCCACCGGCGCGGAAGCGACGAGGTCGCTGTCGCTGGGAGTCCTTTTCGCGGTTGTGCTCCTGTCGTCAGCAACGGTTGGGGTAGCGATGCATACGATCTTAGCGGAGGAGTGAGGGTAACCGGACAAGCATCAAGAACAGGGTTGGCAACGAATAGAGAGCCGCGGCGATCGAGATCATCCATTTGATCGACGACACCGCACAGACCAGCGGCGCGACGGCGTAGTTTCCGCCGATTTCCGCGGTCATACCGAGGTTTTCGAAGACGTCCATCAGTCCGGCGACAAACATCGCCCAACCCAGAATCATGCCGGCACGCGCCAACCAGCCCCCAAGCAGTTCACCCCACAGGATAGAACCGTAGAAGCAGGCCAGCGCCAGAGTGGCCGTGTAGAGAGCAATGAATGCGTAATCGAAGCGGATGTCCTCGAGCACAAGGTCATGAAGGCCGTTGTCACGCCATGCCGCGACGATTTTCGATGCTTTGTCGCGACTCGCCGCCAACTCCAGACAACCGATCTTGTAACCGCCTTTGGTTTTGAGCGGCGCGCCATGACGTCCGAGGACGATCATCATCGCGATCGTACCGGCGAGAAGAACGAGGAAGGTCAGGAGAAGCGCGCTCTTCGGAATCATTTCTTCACCTCTGCCTCGCTTCGCACCGCTTCCTGCTGCACGGGATCAACCTTCGCCGCTGGCAAGACTCCCTGAGGCGCAAGTTGCGCGGCGATGGCGTTCACCCATCTCACGTTCCGCTCGACGAATGGTTTGATCGCCGGGCTGAGGTTCTGCGGCACATTGGAGCCGACCTGCAGATCGATGGCGTTGCGCGTCCGCTGCGCGAGAAGCCATCCCAGAGGCATCACGATGCCGTGCTGTTGCTGGGTCAGGAGAAACTCGAACTGGTTGGCCGCGGGCACGGGCCGCCGAGCCTCCGCGTAAGCGAGCACTCCGTGCGCGCCACGCGTGTTCAGCAGCGCACGCAGCGGCGAAAGCACCTCGTTCATGAAACGCGTTGCCCGCGGAGGCGGCATCGGGCTACCGTTTGCATCGACCTCCTGATAGCGGATCAGGATGAGATTGATCGTCACGTCAGAGCTCGGCATCGCCTGAAGTTTCCGAACGATGTCGGCGGCAGTTTGTCCGCCAGAGTTCTCGAAATAGCCGCCATCGACGACATGATCGATGAGACCTGGATTCGAAATCGACCCGGCCGGTGAGACGTAGGTGAAGCGTGCACTGTTGTGCGCTGCGGTGCTGAGACGCATGTCGCTGCCGATCTGCTGCAGGATGTCCACAGAGTCCGGGATGTCTTCGCCGATGACACAGTTGCTGGCGATAATGCGATTGCCGCGCTCGACGATCGTCCCGTTGAGGAAGAGTGACGGGATCAGCTTGTCGTCGTGGTCGCCGTACATCTTCACGAAACTGCTGGAAAAGAAGTCGTCATCAGGACCGCTCGCGGGCCGGATATGCGTGCGCCAGGCGCGCTCCCAACCGGTCTCGAGCGCCTTGGCGCGGTCGGGGATGAAGCCAATGGGAAGGAATCGTTGCACGAGATCGGCGTGAAGCAGCGAAGCCAGAGTCGGCGCAAGCGCGTCGTACGAAAGGACCTGCTGCGCTGCGAAGCGGAACGTCTTCTGGTTATCGGGTGTGTTCAGCGCGCTGCAATCGCTCGCCGCCAGGGAGCGATTGCTGTCGGCGACCAGCGCGGTAAACACCATCGCGCCGACCGATCCGCCCGAGACGCTGCTGATGGCAAACACGTGATCGGCAAACTGCGGCGCCTTGTCCTGAAGTGCGGTCAATACCGAAGCAGTCCAGTATGCGGCCCGGATACCTCCGCCCTCCGTCGCCACGATGTAGACCGGATGACTGGGCTCAGCCGGATACTTCTTCCGTAACTTCACCATCCACCGATCGAACGTCGTACCGAGATCCTTTCGGATGCTGGCACTACCGGCAGCAGACGACAGCGTTCGAACGGCGTGGTTGTCGTTGAAGAAGCTGAACGCGATGGCGAGCAGAAGCAACGTCGCGAATACCGGAACGCGGTAGAGATCGGCCCAATAGACGACCCAGCTTCCGATGCCGATCCAGAGAGCCGCCGAGATCATCAGCATCGAAGGAGATGGAAAGAACAAACCCGCCGTCAGCGGAGAGAGGGAAGTCCAGATGACGAACAGGAGTGCTACGACCAGCGTGAGCCGGAGAATGTAACGAGTAGTGGTTGCCAGCGCGCTATGTGAGTCCGCTCGCGGGGAAGATTTGATCCACGCTCGCCTGGCGACTACAAAGACAACGAACGCGATCATAAGGACGACGAGGATGGCGATCGTTACGGTGATCACCGTCATCGTGTAGTCCCATCCTCCTGAGTAATCGAGGTAGGCGGAGCGAAGAAGCGCACCTATGGCGATTAGAAAAGCCATGAGGCCGAGAAAACGCGGCGTCCATTTCTCAAGGGTTGCGTGATCCTCAGCCAGTTTCGCGGTCGTTTTTTCCGGCTCCTGGCTCTCACCAGTCGAGTCGACTGCAGTGCACTGTGGGAAGTTGATTCGCAGCAACTGCCGTGACCAGTACCAGGACTGCAACGCAAGCAGCGACACACATACGATGAACCAGATCACCGCGCCCCAGTGCGGACAGCGTTGATCAAACTCAACGACGGCACGGATGGCGTCCTGCCCCTGGTCTGACCAGATCAGCGCCCAAAGCAGCAATGCCAGCGGGACGACGACGAAGCGGATTGGTTTCAGAAATACGAACGGCTCGCGGACAGAGTGCCAGATCTTCTGCAGCCAACGCAGGAAAGCCATGACGGTTCCCTCCCTCGATCTATTTGACGGACTCGATTAGGAGATGCGCAGGAGGACGGCTTCCCTACCCCAAAAACTAAAACGTCCCCCACATCAACACGCGTTTGAACGTGTAGAAATACGGACGGGCATCGCCGAGGGCAGCGACGACGCGTTTGGTGTACTCGGCCAGGAACTCTTCATAGCGCTCCTCGGACAGCGCCTCGCGGTACGGCGTCAACGTCGTCCCCTTCGTCCATTCGACGACATCCGCGGTCGACGGCAGGACGTGGCCGTAGACCTGAAGTCGGACGTGTTGGCGGGCGAAGCCGAGGTGGTGGAGAAGGGCGGCGTAGTGCTCCGGCGGAAGGACGTTGACCGTGCGGGGTGGGATGCCGAACAAGACGGCGGTCTCGGAGGCGATCCGGTGTGAGGGATGGTCGTGGTTCGCCGGCATCTGGACCGCGAGCTGGCCGTGCGGCGAAAGGAGCGCGACGAGCTTCGCGAAGAGGTGGTCATGATCGGGGATCCAGTGCAGGGCGGCGTTGGAGAAGATCAGATCGAAGGGGCGGTCGATGACGAAGGCTTCGGCGTCGCCTTTCTCGAAGCGGAGCGCCTCCGAGCCGAATGAACGCGACTTGAGCAGCATGGTCTCGGAGTTGTCGATGCCGATGGTCTCCTCCGCGGCCAGTTGATCGTGGAGCTCGCGCGTCAGCTCTCCCGTTCCGCACCCGAGGTCGGCCACGCGCATGCGCGGGCGACGCTCGATCAGCGAGGCCAGATCGCGGAACGGCTGCGCGCGCTCGTCTTTGAATCGCTCGTATTGAGTAGGGTCCCAGCTCACCGCAAGTGATCCCAATTCATGATCGCGTTCGTCACCAGCGCGTAGCTGCCCTGCGTGTTCTGGCGCCACATCGGGTTGTTGGCGAAGAGGAGGATGTGGCCTTTGCCACGCGGGGAGTCGATCACAACCGGCTTGCCGGCGATCTCCTCGCCCCCTTCGAGCATGCCGGACATCAGAAGCTGGTCGGCCTGCTTGGCGAACGAGACGATGACGCGCGGACGGTCTTCCGCAAGCGGCACCGCGTAGTCCGAGTTCCACGGCGCATCCTCGGCGGGCTGGAATCCCTCCTCGCCTGGCGCCGGCTTCGGCCTCTCCGGCAGCGGAACGAAGGTCCGGCCCTGCGGCACGTCGGGGTCGTTCTTCCCACCGCGGCCGCTGGGGCGTGACTCGGGGGTGGGCGGCGGGTTCAGGCCGACCTGGAAGACTGGCGAGTTGGCGTAATAGATCGGCAGCGTGTCGTCGTAGCCGGCGGCGATGGGACTCTTCCTGTCGGTGATGCTGGCGAGGAGAATCGTGCCCGGCGCGCGTAGTTTCGGCGTCTCGACGACGCGTACCCAGCGCGCCAGACCGTATTGCACGGCCCAGACCGAGGTGTCGCGCGCGGTGATCAGCAGGCCACCGCCTTCGACGAAGCGCGACAGGTTGTCGACGCCGATCAGGCCGAGGCCGGGACGCATGTCGTCGGTCTCATCGATCCCGCCCAGATTCGGAGTCAGCTCGGTCTTGTGCCACGGCAGCGGCGGGCCGGGGGGAAGACCGTTCACGATCTCGGCGGAGGAGTTGCCGCCGCCGGTCGGCGCGAAGAGGATGACGTCGAATTTCTCGCGGAGGTTCGGCATCCGCGCCACGTCCTGCGTCGAGAGATAGCTGTAGGGGATGCCGAGCGACTCCAGGCCGAGCCGGAACCACCCCTCGTCCTGCGTGCGCAGCCAGGTGTGAAGGATGGCGATGCGCGGGAGGTGAATCTCATGGGTTTTGGACGTCGGGGCCGCTGATGCCGCAACGATCGTCCCGGCGCCGTACTTTTTCCCGCCGACGGTGAACGGCTCGTCGGCGACGATCCAATGCGCGCCGCGGTCTGCCCAGACGGCGCGGGCAACGCTGGTGTCGGCATTGTTCTCGACGATCGTCGATGCCGCGGCAGGCGGTGCGCCGGTCCACTCGTGCGTCGCCACCTTCAGCACCGCCGGGTTGGCGACGCGCTTGAAGTCGACGTTCTTGAGGTAGCCGAGCGTCCAACCGGTGTCGTCGTACACCTTCTCATCGCCGCGGACGTATTGGACGTCGAGCATGGCGTCGGCAATGCGCGAGTAGGGCTGGTCCATCCGAACGATGAAGGTCCCTTTGGCGAAGTTGATGGTGGGGTCCTTCTTCGGCTTGTCGTCCTTCGGCTTATCCTCCTTCGCCTTGTCGTCCGATTTCGTCTTGTCGTCAGCCGGCGGAGCGGGAGGCCACTCCGGATTGAGACTGAACGGCGCGTCGGCGACCTGCACCTCGACCCCCTGAGTGCGGAGCAGATTCATCAGCTCGGTGAGCTGTCCCTGGCGTTTCTGCGCACCGTCGAAGACCCAGGCGGCCGGACCTTCGTTCGCAGCCTTGGCGACCGCGCGTTTGCCGAGCAGATAGAACTGTTCGAGAAAGTGCTGGCGCCTGTCGGCGAAATCGGAGAGGGCCAGCAGGAGGCCGCTCTGCTGGTAGTTGACGTTGTTGCGCAACGACCACTTCACCGTCGGCAGCGGCGGGTTGGGGCGGAACCAGGCCCGGTCGCTCTGGCCGCGCACGACGCGGTCGGCCGTGATCGGGAAGCGGTTGCCGAACGTCTCGTAGAAACGGCCGACGGCGTTGTGCCCCTGGCCGGCCCACATCATGTAGTTCGGCGCCCAGCCGTCGTAGAAGCCATACGTCCAGACGCCGGGCAGACCGCGTTTGGTCAGCTCCTGCACCTCGTGCCAGGCCATCCGCTGCCACTCATCGACGACGAGCGGATCGATCGACGGGTTGTAGGGACCGGTGCCGGTGGAGATGTACATGAACGGCACCGACTCGTGCAGATCGTGGGTGACCTGCGGATGAAAGTCGAAGAAGGCGTGAAGCACATTGCGGCTCAGCGCGAGCGCAAGGCCGAGGTTGTCGCGATTGTTGTCGTGGGCAACGTAGTGACCCCAGTAGACCAGCGGCGGCACGGGGCGCTTGGGATTGGCCTCGCGCCAGCGCGCCAGATCGAGTTGCCGGTCGCGCCCATCGGTCTCGACCACCGGCGTGATGAGGACGATGACGTTGTCGCGGATCTTGCGGACGAGCGGCGAATCCTCGACGGCCAGCCGGTAGGCCAGCTCCATCAGCATCTCCGGACTGCCGGTCTCGGGGGAGTGAATGGAGCCGGTGATGTAGTAGATCGGCTTGCCGCCGGCGATGAGGCGGGCGGCATCCTCGTCGGTCAGCGTGCGCGGATCGGCCAGCCGTCTGGTGATGTCGCGGTAGTGGTCGAGATTGGCGATGGTCTCGTTACCGGCCACGGCCACGGCGATCATCTCGCGCCCTTCCTCACTCTTTCCGATCGAGAAGACCTTCACGCGCGGTGAGGCCGCCTCCAGCGCCCGCATGTAGCGGTTGACGTCCTCCGAATACGTCAGATGTCCGTCGGCACCGGCGATGTAGCCGAAGAACTTCAGCGGCGTCGGCACCTTCGCCGAGGCCGGGAGGTGATCGACCATCTCAGTACTGAACTGCGGCCCGGTCGTGAACTGCTTGATCTGCCGCGTGTACTCAGCATCGTTCTGCTGTTGAGCGAGGGCCGTGGTGGCGAGGAGGATCAGGAAAGCGAAACGTTTCAAGGAGGCTCCTTTTGCGGTTGCGCGGTAGCGGGGTTACGCGGTCTCGCGGTGTTGTTGGTGGTTACTCCGCAGCGCGACCGCGAAACCGCGCGACTCGCAACCGCGATCACATCAATATCCCATTCCTCACGATGTCCGACAGCTCTTTGATCATTTGTGACGACTCTTTGCCGAACGGTTCGGGGGCGTTGAAGAGGATCTCGATGGTGAAGTAGTTGAAGAAGACCCGGGCGGTGATGAGGAGGGCGGAGATGGGGGAGACCGAGGGGCGAAGCCGGCGCTTCATGTCGCCGAGGGCCTCCTCGCCGACGAACGCGCCATAGCGCTGGCCGAGCTCGCCGTAGAACTTGCGGATGTGCGTTCCCTCGAACTCGATGACGTCGACGAAGATCAACGTAAAGTACGGCTTGAACTCGCGGATGGAATCGCGCGCGGCCAACGCGAGCTGCTCGATGTTGTCGGGGAACTGGCCGACTGACAGGGCGCGGGTGAACGGATAGCGGCGGGTTTCGGTGATGCGCCAGAACTCGTCGAGCAGGGAGCGGAAGATCGTCTCCTTGTCGGGGAAGTGATGATAGACGTTGCCGGTCGATACACGCGCGGCCACGGCGATCTCGCGCACCGTGGTGGCGCGATAGCCCTGATGCGAGAACAACTGCAGGGCGGCGTCGAGCACCTGCCGCCGGCTGCGCTCTGACTTCTCTTCTCTCTGCATGACCTTGCCCGCGCGAAGGCTACGCGCGCGAAGGGCGGGGGTCAATGCTCATTCCCGAGGTGTACGATAGCCGCTCACCAGACAATCCAATGCCACAAGGTTCCGACTCCGCGCGACGGCGCACGATCACCGTCTTTCTCACGCAGGGACTCGCCGGCCTGCTGGTGATGCTCTGGGTGACATGGCTGCGCTTCGACCAGACCGTGGCCATCCTCCACCGGCTTCAGCCGAATGCGGCCGGCATCATCATCATCCTGGTCGCCTTCGCCATGACGCTCGCGCTCCTGAAATTCGAGCTGACCGAGCTGATCTACGTCTCCCTCGTTCTCACCGCATATACGGTCATGATTCCGATCCTCGGCGTGGTGATGTCGTCATGGCTGGCCGTGATCGTGGCGGGAGTGGCGCGCATCCTTGCGCTGCAACAGATCGGGCCCGCCAAGATCGAGTCGACGGACCGCTTCGTCGATCACGTCAAGACCTTCGGTCTCTTCGGAACGTACGGGATTCCCGTGGTTGCCGCGGCGACGTTGTACGAACGTCTCCAGGGCGAGCTGCCTCTGGCGCACGTTACGGTGAGCGTGGCGCTGAAAATCGCACTCTGCGGCATCGTCCTCAGCGTCACGAACATTCTCCTGATGTTTCGCGTGGCTCAGTCATATGGCTACTCGCTACGGAAGATCATTCACATCGACCTCGTCGATCTGGGCATCTATCTGCTCACCGTTCCGTATGCGGTGATGACGGCGCTGGCGTTCGCGGCGCTCGGGTGGGGCGCACTGGTGGCCCTGGCATTCACCGGCAGCGAAGCGATCATCGTGGCTCGAAGTCTGGCCAAGACGCGAATGAAGAGCGTGCTGCAACTGCAGCGCATCGCCTCGCTCACCAACATCGGGAAGACGATCTCGCTCCGGTACACCACAGACGAGCTGCTGGCGGTGATTTACAACGAGTGCAAGCGGTCGGTCGACTGCACACTCTTCACCATTGCGCTTCTCGATGAGGGGACCAACGAGCTGTCGTTCGAGCTCGACGTCCGTGAAGACATCCGCCTGCCGAAGGAGCGCATGCCGCTCGGCGAAGGATTGAACTCCTGGGTCATCCACCACAGCGAGCCGCTTCTGATCGGCAGCGTGGCCGATGAAAAACGGATCGGCGTGCGGGCTGTCGCCGACACGAAGCCGACCGAGTCGTGGCTCGGCGTTCCGATGATCGCCCGGGACCGCGTGATCGGCGTCATCTCCGTCGAGAGCTTCAAGAAGAACGCCTTCACGAATGACGACATGCTCCTCTTGACCGCGATCGCCAACCAGGCCGCCGTCGCAATCGAGAACGCGCATCTGTACAAAGATCTGGAAGGGCTGACCTTCGCGCTGGAGCAGCGGGTCATGGAACGGACCAATGAGCTGCGCGAGACCAACCTGCGGCTGCTGGCCGCCGACCGCTCCAAGAACCAGTTCCTGGCCAACATGTCCCACGAGTTGCGCACGCCGCTGAACTCGATCATCGGCTTCTCCAGCGTGCTGCTCGAGAACACGCGCGCGGCCGTGCCGCAGCGACTCTACAAGTTCCTGGAGAACATTCACGTGGCCGGCAACCATCTGCTGGAGCTGATCAACGACATTCTCGATCTGTCGAAGATCGAAGCCGGCAAGATGGAGCTTCGCACCGACGAGTTCGATCTGCGCGAAACGATCGCCTCGGTCGAGCGGGTGATGAAAGGCTTCGCCGCGGAAGCGAAGGTGAGCATCACGGCATCGATCGACCCCGCCGTGCCGCGCGTGCGGCTCGACGAGGGACGCCTCAAGCAGATCCTTTTCAATCTGCTCTCGAATGCAGTGAAGTTCTCGCCGGATGGAGGACCGGTCACGATCGGGGTGACGTCGCTGCCGCCTGCCACGTCGCCGCTGGGCGTCGAGAGCGTGCGTATCGACGTCGCCGACCGCGGGATCGGAATCGCCCCCGACGAGTTGCAGCGCATCTTCGACGAGTTCTACCAGACCGAAGAAGGACGGCGCGCACGGCGGGGCGGCACCGGGCTGGGGCTGTCGCTGACACGCAATTTCGTCGAGCTGCACCACGGCCGGATCGACGTGCGGTCAGAGGCCGGCGAAGGCTCGTGTTTCTCGCTCTATCTACCGGTCGACTACGACGCGGCCACACTGCCGATCGCGGGGGCCGGGAGCCGGGAGTCGGCAGTCGGCGTCGGCGTTTCTGCGACCCCCGATCCCCGGCGCCCGACTCCCGATCGCTCTCTACATCAACTCTGATTCAGCGAAAAAGAAGCCGATCTCGATTCTGGCGTTGTCGTCGGAATCGGATCCGTGGATGGCGTTCTGCTCGATCGACTGGCCGAACTCCTTCCGGATCGTGCCGGCATCAGCCTTGGACGGATCGGTCGCGCCCATCAAGGTGCGCAGCGCCAGGACGGCGTTCTCCTTCTCCAGCGCCGCGACATAGACGGTGCCGGAGGTCATGTAGCGGACGAGGTCCGGAAAGAACGGCCGCTCGCGATGAACGCCGTAAAACGCTTCTGCCTGTTTCGTCGAAAGATTGACTTTCTTTAAGCTCAGAATCCGAAAACCCTCCGCCTCGAGCCGGCTGATGATTTTTCCGAAGTTCCCTTTGCGGACCGAGTCCGGCTTGATGATCGTAAACGTGCGATTCGACATGGGTGTTGTTTGTCCTTTTACTTCGAAGTAATGATCGCCGATATCCCCGCCGCTTCCAGCTTCGAGCGAACGCCGGCCGCCTGCTCGCGGGTTTCGAACGGGCCGACGCGAACGAGGTAGAGCGAGGTGTGATCGATCGTCGCTTCCTGGCCGATCGTCTTCAGCTTCTTCTGCAGCGCCTTCGCATTCGCTTCCTGCGAGAACGCGCCGACCTGCACGACGTAACGTCCGCCATGCGTCGTCGCGGGGCGAGGCTGCGGTGTCGCAGGAACGGGCGCCGGAACAGGCTTCGATGATGAAGGCGGAATAGGCTCGGTCTTTACCGGGACGTCTTCGAGCGAGGTTCCGTTGGCGGCGACCTGGCGGCGGGTCTCTGGTCCGCCGGCGTGCTGCTCGGTTACTTCGATTCGATCGACGGTCGCAGGCGCAGGCTGCGCTTGCGGCGGAACGGTTGTCGGAACAGGCACAGGCGCCGGTACGGGCGATTGCGTCGGTGTTGCCGGCATCGCGGCAACCGTGGTGTCAGGCATATTCACGGCGAATGGCGCCGGCGGCTCGCGATCGCCGCGGCCCATCTTCACCACGGTCATGTCGATCTCACCGCCGCCGCTCTCGGCGATCCCGATCTGCTGGGCCGCGGCATAGGAGAGATCGATGAGGCGGTCGCCGACGTACGGCCCGCGATCGTTGACGCGGACGCGCACCGTCTGCCCGGTCTTCGGATTCCTGACGTCGACGAGCGTACCGAACGGAAGCGTGCGATGCGCCGCCGTCATCAGCATCGGATCGAAGATCTCGCCGTTGGCCGTCGTCCGGCCGGCAAATTCCTGCCCCACCCAGCCTGCCGCGCCGTGCGCCGACATCTGCTGCTGTGACTGCGGTGATGGCGAAGCCGATGGTGACGACGCCGACCGCGGCACGAAACTGTGACCGCATGCCGCGAGGTACAGCGCTGCTACAGCCAGGAAAACTCGTTTCATACCCGCACCTCGCCGACTTCTCCGCGTATGACCGTGGCCACTTCGGCCGCGATGATCGGATCAATCTCTTCCGAGAGGAAGCGCTCGGTCTGCTGCCTGGCCAGGCCGGTGTAATTCTCCGGGTGAGCCATGGACGCGATCGATGCGCGATCAATGCCGAAAAGCGAATCGGCGGCGATGCGATCGAAGAGGTCATTCTCGCCCGCGCCCGACTTGAGCGCATCCGCGGCAGCCTGCGAATGGATGCGCACGCGCTCGTGCAGCACCTGCCGGTCGCCGCCGCGCCGCACCCCTTCCATCATCAGGTTTTCAGTCATCATGAACGGAAGCTCCCGCCGGACGTTGGCCGCGATCACTTCCTCGTGGACCACCAGTCCGGCCGCGATGTTGTCATAGATCAGGGCGATCGCATCGGCGGCGAGGAACGCCTCCGGAATGGCGATGCGGCGGTTTGCCGAATCGTCGAGCGTCCGCTCGAACCACTGCGTAGCCGCGGTGAACGCGGGATTGAGGGCGTTGACGATCAGGTGCCGCGCCAGCGCATCGATCCGCTCGGCACGCATCGGATTGCGTTTGTAAGCCATCGCCGACGAGCCGACCTGCTCCTCCTCGAACGGTTCTTCGATCTCATGCAGATGCTGAAGGAGCCGCATGTCGTAGGCGAACTTCGATGCCGACTGCGCAAAGCCCGAGAGCACGTTCACTGCCTGCGAGTCGACTTTGCGCGAATACGTCTGGCCCGAGACCGGATAGCTGCGCCGCATGCCCACCTTCTCCGCGACGAGCTGTTCGAGCCGGTCAACCTTGGCAGCGTCGTCATGAAAAAGACTGAGGAACGACGCCTGCGTGCCGGTCGCTCCTTTCACGCCGAGGAGGGCCAGTTGGCTGAGGCGGAAGTCGATCTCGCGATAGTCGAGCAGCAGGTCGTGCAGCCAAAGCGTGGCGCGCTTGCCTACGGTGGTCAGTTGCGCCGGCTGGAAATGGGTGAAGGCGAGCGCCGGAGTGGCGCGCCATTTCCAGGCGAAGTCGCGGAGCTTGGCCATCAGATTGACGATGCGCCGGCGGATGATGCCGAGGGCCTCGTTCATCTGCAGGATGTCGGTGTTGTCGGTAACGAAGGCCGAGGTGGCGCCGAGGTGGATGATCCCTTTCGCGGATGCCGCCTGCAGACCGTAGGCGTAGATGTGCGACATCACGTCGTGCCGGATCTCGCGCTCGCGGCGCTCGGCGTCGGCGTAGTTGATGTCTTCCGCGTGGGCTTTGAGATCCGCGATCTGCTCGGCGCTGATGGGTAATCCGAGCTCTTTCTCCGCCTCGGCGAGCGCAATCCAGAGCTTCCGCCACGTCCGGAATTTGCAGTCGGCGGAGAAGAGGTACGACATCTCCTTCGAGGCGTACCGGTCGTTGAGGGGGTTCTGTGCGGTGTCGCGCGTCACCGGTCGGGATTATACGGCGTTGACACGGCGGCACCGACCCGCGACACTACCTTTACACATGCACCCCGCCGTCTCCACCCGGGCGCCACGCCGCGCCACGCAGGCAATCCGGAGAATCGCCGTGATTCTCGTGACCCTGCTGATCCTCGGCGGCATCGCGTCGCTCTTCATCACCGGCCGGGCCACCTCGGAACTGCAGCAATCGCGCAAACGCGTCGAAGCGCTCCACGCGGAAATCCAGCAGCTCCAGCAGGAGAACGCCCGCCTGCGCGCCGAGATCGACAGCGTGCGGAAGTCGACCTACGCCGTCGAACGGATCGCCCGCGAGGATCTGGGGATGTCGAAGAGGGGCGAAGTGATTTACCTGCTGCCTCGGTAACGGCGCGCTTCGCGCGCGTTGTCTGCGCCTGCGGGCGCGTGGACGCATGTTCACAGGCCGCGCGAGGAGTAGCGCCGGACAACCGACTGTCTGCGGTGAACGATCTTCTGTTGACGGTCACGGCACCGGCGCGACATACTTGCGTATCCAATTCATCATGGTTCGGTAAGCTTGGTGATGCCGGCTCCACTCATCCTCTATTCGACGAATTCATGGATTGCATTCGCGGTCTCGGAGCGCTTTTTCAAGAAGCGCCACTGGGTCTGGTGCAGCCCTTTTTTCCGCCCGTCCGACACCCATGCCGCGGGAATGCCGCCGTCGGCGATCCCTGGCGAGATCTATGATCGGCTTCACGACGACGTGATCCGTGGCGACCGGCACAGCGGCTGGATTGCAAAGAACAAGGCGGGACTCATCAAAGGGGCCGAGTGCAAGGAGCGCGACGGCGTCATTTCTGCATCACAAAAGGCCGAGATCATCTCGGCTGTGACGAATGCCGAAGTTCGGGATTTCCGGCCGTTGTTGTACGTTATGCCGTATCAGCGTGTGAAACGATGGACGAAGGAAGTTCCGACCAACGAACGCGCACATCCGCTGTCGATCGAATTCATCATCGAGAGTCTTCCTCGCCAGACGTTCGATGTCGTTGAGGTAAGGAGGTAATCATGTTCGACGCCTTGCTCACCGCGACAAGCGGTGCCGTAGCCGGAGCAGTTTCCCGCGCGCTGACCGAGCTCTTCGAGACGTATCGTTCGGGGAAGCGAACGCTCGACGAGATCCGCGACGAGGTCGGCCATTCAAAAATCTCCATGCCGGAACATGAGACCGCAGCAACACTGGCCGTGGGCATTCTCGAAGAGATCGAAGCCACCAAGGGCAAAGCGCTGAGCGCGTTGACGGACCGTGAGAGGCGCCAGATTTCGCGCGCTCTCACTCGCATTCTCGAGACAAAGGCGGCGAAGGAGCCTCTTTATGACAAGAAGGCAGGCGCGCAGATCCTCGAGGAACTGCGCGCGGAGTATCCGCCCATGGCAGCGGCATCGTAATCTTCGCCGCGTTGTCTGCGCCTGCGGCGCGTTATCGGTTGTCTGCGCCTGCGGGCGCGTGGTCAGCTCACGCGGAGGCGCGGAGATGCGGAGGAGTTGACGAAAATGTTCTTTCTCCGCGCACTCCGGGCCTCCGCGTGAGTCCAACCTTCGATCGCGACCCAACGCCTCCTCGCGCAAAATGAGAACGACCGTCCACGCGCCCGCAGGCGCAGACAACCGATAACGCGCCGCAGGCGCAGACAACGGGCGCGAAGCGCGCAGTTACCGCGTCGCCTTCTCCACCTCCGCTACATATCCCTCGATCACCTTCGACACGCTTTCGATCTGCGCGTTGGCGTCGCTCCACTGCTTCTGTTCGATGGCTTCGCGCACGCCAGGGACCGTCTTGACGCCGTAGCCGGTGTAGAAACCGGGGGCGTAGATCTGATGGCGGAACCACGGCCGTCGCGGCAATCCGTTGGGAAGAAGGAGCGACTGCTCGATATGCATCAAGGCTAGGTCGAAAGCTGCCTGACGCTCGGCGGGCGCAGCGGCGGCGGCGCGATCGAAGTCCTGCGCGCTTTTCTTAAGATGCGCAACAGCGTTCTGCAGCGGCGCGAAATTGAGATACGGCGCGGACGGCTCGGCCTTCGGCGCCACGAACGGCTTCGTCGGATCGGCGGCGTTCTCGTAGGCGTGCTCGCGCACGAGACGATTCCGCTCGTCGATCTCATGGCGTGTCGTTTCGGCGAGCTTCGTCAATTCGTCGAGATAGCGCGACATCGTGTCGGCAAAGGTCTTCAGCTCGAACGGCAGCACGTCCGCGTTCGCCAGCCGGAGCACCAGGCGTCCGGTCGTCTTCGCCTGCGCGATGCCGTAGTCGAACGTCGGATCGCCGAAGCGCGTGTAGTGATCGAAGGAGTCGTAGACCGAGTGATACGAGCCGCCTCCGCCTTCGCCGCCGTAGCCGATGTTCAACGCGGCCACGCCGGTGTGCTGGAGGAACGGCGTGTAATCGGAACCCGATCCGAGGGCGTCGAGACGGATCAGATCACCGTCGTGCGGCTCTCTGCGCATCTCGGCATTCTCACCGCGAGTCGACTCGCGCGTCGCGTCATGCGCACGCATGCGCGCTAGAACTGAGACGTTCCGCTCCGGATCGGGGACGTCGCGCGCCACCTGCGTCACAAGCTTCTCGAGGGTGTGTGATCCAGCCGCGTCGAGGAAACCGCGAGAGTTCGTATCGGAATTGATATAAACGACACCCTTGCTTCGCAGCTCGTCGGCGTGCGTTTCCGCCCACTCCGTCGAGCCGATGAGCCCTTCTTCCTCGCCGTCCCACGCCGCGAACTGGATCGTCCGCCTGGGGCGCCAGCCTGTTTTTGCCAGTTCGCCGATCGCCTTGGCCTCTTCCAATTGGGCAACCTGACCGCTGAGCGGATCGCTGGCGCCGTTCACCCACGCATCGTGATGGTTGCCGCGCATGATCCACTCGTCGGGATATTGCGATCCGGTCATGCGCGCGATCACGTCATACGCCGGCACCATGTTCCAGTTGAACTCCAGCGCCAGGTGGACGCGCGAGGGGCCGGGACCCATGTGATAGGTGATCGGCAGCGCGCCGCGCCATTCCGAGGGAGCGACGGGTCCGCCCAGTGCACGCAGAAGCGGCAGCGCATCCCCGTACGAGATCGGCAGTACCGGGATCTTCGTGATGACCTCGGCGTCCTTGCGGTCGATACGCTTCGCATCCCTGGTCGCACCGATGCCGGGCGTGAGGGGATCGCCGGGATGCACCGGCATATCCATTACCGAGCCGCGTTGCGCGCCGTTCTCGTTTCGGTAGGCGCCCTTCGGATAGACATCGCCCTGCGCGTAGCCGTCGTCTTTCGGATCGGAGTAGATGATGCAGCCGATGGCGCCGTGCTCCGCCGCC
>Ga0247668_1000029_pt1 | contig 54544 bp, 46 predicted proteins | sample CNK09_metaG_FD_182737 | JGI IMG/M metagenome (GOLD analysis project Ga0247668, IMG submission 182737) | Soil microbial communities from Purdue University Martell Research Forest, Indiana, United States - CNK09 | ecosystem: Environmental > Terrestrial > Soil > Temperate forest > Bulk soil...
TGGCCACGCCGGCGGCGGCGCCGGCATCGGCGAAGAGGCCGTAGAAGTCGTTTCGGGTGATCGTCTCGCCGTTCGACATCACGATGGCGCGGTGAATCGTCGCCTCCAGCTCGCGGATGTTGCCCGGCCAGTTGTAGCGGGTGAAGAGATCGAGCACGCCCGGCTCGAGGCGCTTCGTCTCCACGCCGAGGTCCTTGCAGATCTTCTTGATGAAATGCTCGGAGAGGAGCGGGATGTCGTCTTTCCTCTCGCGCAGCGGCGGGAGAAGGAGCGGGATGATGTTCAGTCGATAGTAGAGATCCTCGCGGAACGTCTGCAGCTCGATGGCCTTCTCGATGTCGAGGTTGGTGGCGGCGATGATCTTGACGTCCGTCTTGATCGTGCTCGTCCCGCCGACGCGCTCGAACTCCTTGTCTTCGACGACACGCAGCAGCTTGGCTTGAATGGCCAGGCTGACCTTGCCGATCTCGTCGAGAAAGATCGTTCCCCCGTTAGCCAGCTCGAAGCGCCCGAGCTTGCGGCGGTCGGCGCCGGTGAAGGCTCCCTTCTCGTGCCCGAACAGCTCCGATTCCGCCAGCGTCTCGGGCAACGCGGCGCAGTTGAACATGATGAACGGGCCATTCCGCCGCGGGGAGACGTTGTGGATGATGCGGGCGATGAGCCCCTTCCCGGTCCCCGACTCGCCGCGCAGCAGCACGGTGGAATGGCCGCTGGAGGCCTTGCGGATGGAGAACTGGATCTTGGCCACGGCCTCGGAGCCGCCGACGACCGAGTCGAGGTGCTTCTCCACCAGCACCTCACGGCGGAGCGACTCGTTCTCGAGCGAAAGGCGCGCCCTGGCCTCTTCCAACTCCTCGTACAACCGCGCGTTCTCGATGGCGATGGCCGCCTGATCGGCGAAGGCCTCGATGAACGTCAGGTCCCTTTGCGAGAAGAGGTGGCGAGCCTCGCGATGATCGACGTAGATCGCGCCGGCGATCCGCTCCCGGATGACCAGCGGGACGCAGAGGATCGACATGATGTTCTCGGCGATCACCGATTCCGACTCGACGAAGCGGGCATCGGCGCGGGCGTCGGCGGAGATCACCGACTGTCCCGACTGGATGACCTCTTTGACGATCGACTGGGGTGAGCGGCGGGAGCCCCCCTCGGTGTCTTTGATGTTGCGGACGATTCGCGTGCGGAGGGCGCTCGTGATCGGATCGAGAAGAATGATCATTCCCCGCTCGGCGCGGACGCGCCGGATGGCCAGGTCGAGCACGCGGGTGAGGACTTCCTCGAGGTTCAGCGTCGAGTTGATGATCTTCACCACTTCATAAAGGCCGACCACACCGCTATCCGGCGCCTTGCCCGCCGGCTTGATGCGGAAGAGCGCACCGCGGGCGCGCTCGAGATCGTGCGTCGCCTCCAGCCGCTCGAAAATCCGGATTGCGCCGCGAATGGTCTGCGTCGCCTCTTCCGGCTCATCCTTCAGGAGTCCGATGTCGAACATCAGCCGGGCAAGCTCGTAGGGCGTCTGCAACTCCTCGAAGGTCGCCCTCGCGGAATCGAACTTCGCGTTCGCCGCCTCCCGGTTGCCCTGTGATGAGAGGATCTTTCCCCAGACCCAGTCGTTCTTGGCCAGAGTGAAACGGTCATCGAGCTGGCCGGCGAACTTCGCTCCCAGCTCCGCGTGCAGCGTGGCCTCGTCGATCCGCTGCTGGGTGAAGGCGATGCTGGCCGCGGCCGTGTGGACGCGCGCCAGGCCCTGGGTGGTCTGGTGTGACTCGAAGATGGACATGCTTCGCGCCAGGTAGCGCTCGGCCTCGCTGTAGTTCTCCCGCTCGTCCTCGATGTTGGCCAGCACGTACGAGGCCTCGGCGATGAGGTCTTCGTCGCGTGCCCGCTCGGCGGCCGAAAGCGCTTTCTGCGCGTACGACATGGCCCTGGCGATGTCGCCCTTCTTGTTCATCAGCCGCGCCAGCGGGATGTATACCGAGGAGCGCGAGGCGCGTGTGTCGTCAAATCCCTGCAGTGCCAGACAGCGGTTGTATTGCGCGAGTGCTTCGCCCCACCGGCCAAGCAGCTCAAAGGCCTCGGCGAGGTTCTCGCGGGCCATAGCTTCATACTCGACGGCGCCGACCTTCTCGTCGATGCGGACGCTCTTCTCGAAGTACTCGGCCGCAACCTGGAAGGCGCCCCGGCTGAACTCGATAATTCCTATGTTGTTGTAGGCGCTGATCAGATCCCACAGATCTCCCTCCGACTCCGAGAGGGCTAGGTTCATCTTGTAGTACTGCAGGGCGTTGGTCCAGTCCCCGAGCTTCCAGAGCGTATTGCCGAGGTTCGTCGAAGCCACCTTGCAGAGCCGCTCGGAGCCGACCTTCTCGCCTACCTTCAGCGACCTTATGAGCAGACCGTGCGACTTCTGCCAGTTGCCGAGGCAGTACTCGACGACCCCGAGCATGTTCATCACGTAGCCGAAGACGATATTCGGCTCGCTCGGGTCGAGGAGTTGCAACGCCCGCTCCGATGAAGCACGTGCCGCCTCGTAGTCGCTTTTTTCCTTGTGAAGCCAAGCGATGCGGTTCAGCAGTTCGGCAACCTCCAGCGTCATCCCAAGCTTCTCGAACTGATCGATGGCGTTCTGGAAGTACGACATCGCCGCTTCGTGATCGCCCCGTTTCCCGAGCACCTTGCCGAGTTTCTTCATGACCCGCGCGAGGTCGGCATTCGGCGCGTCGTCTTTGCTGCGGGCCTGGATACTCTTCAGAAGGAACTGGTACGCCGGGATAGCGCTCCGATAGTCGCCGCTACGGTGATAGGCGTCGGCCAGCTTCTCGCGTACCTCGGATTTTCTGACTTCTTCGGCGCCGGCCAGGTCCATCAGCTCGAGCGCGCTGCGATAGAAATCGGTGGCTCCCTGGTGCGCGATGGTGCGCATGGCCATGTCGCCGGCCTCGACCGCGTACCGGACGCCCTTGGACTCGTCGCCGCCGCGCGCGTAGTGGAATGCCACCTGTCCCAGAAGCTGTGTCGAGCCGGCGTTGAGCGCCGGCTCCAGCGCCGCGGCGACCCGTTGATGCATCTCCGTGCGATGGCGCTCCGTCATGGCGTTGTAGACCGCCTCGCGCAGGTGGATCTGCGGGAAGACGATCGTTTTGCCGTCGTTCGACTCGTCGAGCAGACCGAGCGCCACGACTTCGCGCAGTGCCCGGTAGGCATCCTCCTGCGACGCCGAGGCAACACTCGTCAGAAGATCGACGCCCGACCACTCGCCAAAGACCGCCGCGGCCTCGAGCAGTTCCCGATGCCGTGGCGCAAGCGCCTCCACTTTCTCCATCAGGATCGACGCCGCCCCGCCGGGGATGCGCAATCCCTGGATCCGATCCATCTCGGCGACCCACCCTTCCGCCTCCCAGTGCAGGTAGCCGTGGGCGATGAGATAGTCGACCACGCGGCGGATGATCAACGGCGATCCGGCCGACTCCCACAGCGTCCATCGCACCAAATCCTCCGAGATGTTCTCCTCACCGAGCAGCGATTGCAGGTGCTCGCGAACGAGCGGCTCGTTGAGGGCTTCCACCCGGATGATCGGAAAGGTTCCTTCGCGCGCGCGCCGCTCCCAGGCCGCGAGATGCGCGCCCGGCTCTGTGGCCGCTTCCCCCGAGGGATCGATCGTCAGAGTCCCGATCACCACCAGCCGGTTCTGCTTCGCTTCACCGATCAGGAAGGAGAAGAGCTCGGCCGAAGATGGATCGGCCCACTGAACATCGTCGACGACCAGGATCAGCGGCGATGCGCTCGACTCGCCGCCCGGAACACTGGCGCTGAGGAATCCATACATGTCCTGCATCGCCTGGACGATGCGATTGAAGAGGCGGTATTTCTGGCCGGTCTCAGGAGTGGCCTCTTCGCCCTGCGCCGCCAGGACGACCGGCCGCAGCAGACGGCGGATCTCGCCCGACACGTCGGCATCGGGATTCACAGCCAGCACCATCTGCTGAAAGATCTCGACGAACGGCGCGTAGATGGTCTTGCGGTTGATCGGGCAACGCCCGCAGAACACCCGCGCCCCTTCCAGTTGCGCCCGAAGCGTGGCATCGCGGACGATGCGGCTCTTCCCCATCCCCTCGGCACCGACGACGATGACGCCGTTCCCATTCCCCTCCCGCGCTTCGTCGATCATCGAGGCGAGCTGCGCGACCTCGCTCTTACGCCCGATGAGCGGCGCGGCAAACAGCTCGCCGCGGCCGACCAGCATCTCGCCGGCATCCGCTTTCTTTCCCGCCGCAACGGCCACCGCATGCAGCAGTGCCGCCGCCGAGGCGTAGCGATGCCGCGGATCTTTCTCGAGCAGCCTCATGATGATCTGCTCGAGCTCCGGCGGCACGCTCGGATTGATCGACGACGGCGGACGGACCTCCTCGTCGAGGTGCATGCGGATGACCTCGATCGACGGCTTGCCGTAGCCGGGCAGCGCGCCGGTGACCGTCTCGTAGAGCGTCATGCCGAGGGAGTAGAGGTCGGCGCGCGAGTCGACGCGATCCTGCTTCAGGACCTCGGGCGGCATGTAGTGCAGCGACCCCCGGATCTGGCGATCGAGCACCTGCCGGCTCTCGACGGCAACGCCGAAATCCATGATCTTCGCCTTGCCGCGCTCGTCGACGAGGATGTTCGACGGCTTCAGATCGAGATGGACGATGCCGAGGTGGTGGATGTGGTGCAGCGCGGAGGCGATCTGCAGGATCACGTCGTAGAGCGCCGCCCAGCTATGGCCGTCGAAATACTCCGAGATCTTCTTCCCGGCGAAGTACTCCATCGTGAAGTACGGGAAGCGCTCGTTGAGCAGCCCATACTCGCGAACCTTGACGATGCTCTCGTGCTCGAGCGAGGCCAGCGTGGAGAACTCGGTCTTGAACCGAAGAAGCTGCTGCGGCTCCGAGAGCTCGTGCCTGAGGATCTTGATGGCCTCGTCACATCCGTCGGCGATATCGAAGACTCGATAGACGCAGGTCGCCGCGGTCTCTTTCAAGATCGCGCGGGTCTGATAACGAGGGGGGAGTTGCAGCGCGGGGGCTAACGCCGTCTCGGCGGTTGTCGTCATGTCTCTGATACGTTTCTGTGAACGGGTGCAAATATAACCCTCCCATCCAAAAGGTGGGCAAAAAGTTGACCCTCGGCGGAACGCTGGCGTCTCGCCGGCTGGCCCAGCGGCGTCTCGCCGCTGAGGAGGTTACAGAGAATGTATCGAGTCTTGCCCACACCGGGGGCGAGACGCCCCCGAGCCAGCCGGCGAGACGCCAGCGCTCCGTTACCGGCGAGACGCCAGCGCTCCGGTTGACCGCGTCGTACAATGCCCCCCATCCGTGTCCGATCTTCCCCAGAGCGTTGATCGATTCGACGTTGTCCGCATCCTCGGCAAAGGCGGGATGGGGACGGTCTACCTGGCGCGCGACCAGCGGCTCGACCGTCTGGTGGCGGTCAAAGTTCTACACGCGGAAGATCTGGCCGCGGAAGACCGCAGGGCCCGGTTCATGCGCGAGGCCAGGACAGCCGCCGCCGTCCGGCACCCGAACGTAGCGACGATTTACGAGGTCGGCGAGACAGGCGACGGAGTCCCCTTCATCGTCATGGAGTACTGCGATGGGGAGACACTCTCCCAGCGGATGCGTCGCCGTCCCATCGAGGCCGGCGAGTTCCTGACCATCGCGCGGCAGATCGCTGCCGGCGCCGCCGCGGCGCATGAGGGGGGAATCGTCCACCGCGATCTGAAGGCGTCCAACATCATGATCGAGCCGACCGGGCAGGTGAAGATCCTCGACTTCGGCCTGGCCAAGTCGCTCCCGACCCAGTTTGCCCGGCCGTCGGATTCGTCGAGCCGGCGCATTTTCGGCACGCTGCACTATCTTTCACCCGAACAGGTGCGCGGACAGCCGGCGGACGAACGGTCCGACCTTTTCTCGGTCGGCGTCATCTTCTTTCAGATGGCGACCGGGCAGTTGCCGTTCAACGCCGACGCGCCGCTGATGGTGCTCGAGAAAATCCGCGACGACGAGCCCGAGCCGTTCGTGGCCCGCGACCCCGCCTTCCCGGCCGCGGCGACCAAGATCATCGGCCATCTGCTGAAGAAGGATCCGAACGACCGCTACCAGAGCGCGCGCGATCTCCTGGCCGATCTCGAGGATCTCGACACACCGACGGCGCGCTTCCCCACCCTGACGCGCTCGCACTCCTCGCTCGGCAGGACGCGCTCACGGCCGCACTGGTCGCGTTTGGTCCTGACCATCCTCGCATTCGTGATCGGCGGCGCCGCGATCGTCTACTTCAATCGCCACGCGAAACCTGATCCGCTGCCGGCAGCCCCCGCCGCTCCACCGCCGATCCATTCGATGGCCGTTCTGCCGCTCGACAACATCTCGAACAATACGAAGGACGACTTCCTCTCGGTCGGCCTCGCCGATGCCCTCGTGACGAAGCTGCAGCAGATTCCCTCGCTGCAGGTGCGCCCGACCTCCGCGATCATCGGATTCCACAACAAGAAAACCGACACGAAGACCGCTTCCGATCAGCTCCATGTCGACAGTGTGCTGGAAGGGCATTTCCTCGCCGCCGGCGATCTGGTGCGCGTGAACCTGCAGCTCACCGATTCGCGCACCGGCTACACCGTCTGGGCCGATGCCATCGATGGAAAGCGCGCCGATCTGATCAAGCTCATCGACGATGTCTCGTCTCGCACCGTGACCGCGCTGAACCAGAAGCTCGGCGTGCAGAAGGCAGGCAATGCCTCGGAACCGCGGTCGTCGAATCCACACGCGTACGAGGAGTACCTCCGCGCCCGCGCGCTCAGCGGAAGCCTCGTCCCTGCCGAGCATCAGGCAGCGGAGGCCGCATTGCGGCGGGCCATCGCCCTCGATCCGAACTTCGCCGCCGCCTACGCCGATCTCGCCATCGCCATCTCGCTCGGGCAGTCCCGCGGTCTGGACAACGCACCCGACGCCACCACCCGCGCCGAGTGGTACGCGCGGCAAGCGGTGCGGCTCGATCCGAATCTCCCCGCCGCACACCTGGCCATGGGGCGCGTGTTCGTGAAGTTCCCCGATCGCTTCCGCGAGGCGGTGCGCGAGAACCTGGCCGCTCTGCGTCTGAACCCGAACGACATCACCGCCCTCAACAACGTCGCCAATTTCTATGTCTCGCTCGGCGACACCCAGCGCGTGCGTTGCGTCGGTGACCGGTTGATCAGCCTCGATCCGAATTCGAACGAAGCCAAAATTCGTGGCTATTGGTACGTGAACGCCGTCGACCCGGAAGGGGCGCTCACCAACGCCGCCGCGGCGATGGCGGCGCGCGACACGGAGCTGGCCGGCCGTGACATCCGCGCGAACGCTTTCATCCTGAACGGAGACCTGGCCAGCGCCGACGTCGAGGCGCAGCGCGTCATCAAGCTCGTCCCCCAGAACTACCTCGGCAAGAGCCTGCGGGCGATGATCGCCGCGGCTAAAGGCGACCGCCCCGCCGCCGAGGCCGCGCTGCATTCATTCGAGCCCGACGCCAACCGCCTTCACTGGGCCGCCATGCGTCAGGCCCTCTGCTACGCCAAGCTCGGCGATCGCGACGCCGCCATGCATTGGGTCAATCGCAGCGCCGAGCTCGGAAACCACAGTTGGTTCGCCTGGGTCAAACATCCCTGGACCCAGTCGCTCCAGACCGATCCCGAGTTCCAGACGGTCCTCGGCAAGATGAAAGCCGACCTCGACGACGTCTCCGGAGATGTCCTCGGCGTCTATCAGCTCATGTGTCACTGAGAGGCATCAAACATCCGCCGTAGCGCGCGCTCGGCAGGCACTCGAATCTCCTCCGGCACGATGATCTCGTAGCGCATGTACTTCAGCGAGTCGCGCACGTCTTCGAGCGACGTCACCTTCATGAACGTGCAGAGCTTGCAGCCCTTGACGAAGGTCTTGTCCGGCACTTCCATCGCCAGCCGGTCGGAGAGACCGCACTCGGTGACCACGAGGAACCGCTTCTCCGGCCGCTCCTTGGCGTACCTCACCATCCCCGAGGTCGAAAGCACCGCGTCCGCCAGCACCGCCACGTCCGCGCGGCACTCGGGGTGGACCAGAATCCTGATCTCCGGATCGGCGGCGCGAATACGCGCCACCTCATGCGGCGTGATTTGCTGGTGCACGTAACAAAACCCTTCCCACGGGATGATGTTCTTCTCCGGCACCTGCTCGCCGACATGCCGCGCCAGATTCCGGTCGGGGACGAAGAGGATGTTCCTGTTCGGCAGCGTGCGCACCACTTTGGCGGCATTACCCGAGGTGACGATGATGTCGGAGAGCGCCTTCACCGCCGCGGTGGTATTGACGTAGCTGACGACGGCCAGATCGTCGTACTGAACCTTCAACTCGTCGATCCGCCTCCGCAGATCCTCCGCCGGCGCGGAGTCGGCGAGCTGGCATCCGGCGGCGAGGTTCGGCAGCAGCACCGTACGCGCCGGGTTGACGATCTTCGCCGTCTCCGCCATGAAGTGCACGCCGCAGAAGTCGATGACGTCGGCATCGGTGACCTTCGACGCCATCAGCGCCAGCTCCAGCGAGTCGCCGATGAAATCGGCGACCTTCAGAATCTCCGGCCGGTAATAGTTGTGCGCCACGATGACCGCGTTGCGCTCCTTCTTCAGCGCCCGGATCTCCTCATGCAGCGCCTCGAACTCCCGCACATCCTCTTCCGTGTACTCATACGTCTGAACGCGGCTCAGTTCCTCGAAAAGGGTCGACATGTTGCGCGGACTTTAGCGGATTCGGGGCTCATTATCCGCAGATGACGCAGATACTACGCAGATAAGACTGTCTTCAATCTGCGATCATCTGCGTCATCTGCGGATTGGTTCTCCGCGCTCTCGCCCGAATCTTCTCGTAGAACCCTCGCGCCGCTTCGCTGCACCGCACCTCGCTCGCGCGGACCGCGCGCCGGAGCGAGAGGCCTTCCATCGTCTGGCAGCGGCTCAGCGCCACGTACACTTGTCCCTCGGCGAATGCGCCGCGGGCGAGGTCGACCAGCACGCGCGCCAGCGTCAATCCCTGCGCTTTGTGGATCGTCACCGCCCAGGCGGGCATGATCGGGAACTGGATGAAGGTGCCAACCACCTCTTCGACGATCGTCTTCGTCGTCTCGTCCAGCGCGTAGCGGATGTCCTGCCATTCGATCGGCTCGACGTCGTGCGTCGTCCCGTCATCGAGCCGGACGCTGAGGCGGGCGTCGTGGAGCGACGTCAGCACGCCGATCGTCCCGTTCACCCAACGGCGCTCCGGATAGTCGTTGCGGACGAACATCACCTGCGCGTCGCGTTTGAGGACCAACTGCTTCGGCGCCGGAAGACGGTCCTCGCCGGCCTTCACGAACGTCCCTTCGCAGACCGCCTCATAGGTGCGCGGCTTGTACGGGAGCGCCGCCAGCCGCGCGTCGTTCTCCTCGGCGGCAGCCCGGCGCGTCGGCACGAGGATCAGGTGCCGCCCCGTGAGCGAGCGTCCGACGCACGATTCGTTCAGCCGTCCCACCGCTTCGGCCGAGCCGATGCCGTCGCGAATGCAGGCCAGCAGCGCGGCGAAGGAAGCGTCCCGCTGGCGATAGACGATCTCCAGCTCGACCGGAAAGAACTTCAGCCCCTTGAGGCAGTGCGCGGAGAAAAAATGGGGGGACTCGTATCGTTGATGGATCAACTCCGCGTCGGCCGGCGTGACCACCGGCGGCAACTGAAAGAGATCGCCGACCAGGACGATCTGCACGCCGCCGAACGGCAGCTCCGACTTGCGATTGAGGCGCAGGAAGGCATCGACGCCGTCCAGCACGTCGGCGCGCACCATCGAAACCTCGTCGATGATCAGCAGTTGCAGCGCCTCGATGACCTTGACGAAATCCTCGTCTTTCTCCTTCCGGGCGTCCTCCGGCATCACCGGACGAAGCGGCAGATGACAGAACGAGTGGATGGTCTGGCCGCCCGCGTTGAGCGCCGCCACGCCGGTCGGCGCCAGAACGATCGACTGCTTCTCCGGAAAACGCGCCCGAAGCTCGCGAATGAACGTCGACTTCCCCGTCCCGGCGCCGCCGGTCACGAAGACGATCTGCCGTCCCGCGCCGACGGCGTCAAACGCCGCCTGCAACTGCGCATTGATCTCGATCGGATGCCGGACCGGCTTCTTCGCCAGCTTGCGCTTCGTTGGTGCCGGCCACGGCGATGCCTTTGGCGGCGTGAACGGCTCGGATGAGCGCCGCCTCCGGGGCGTCCGTTTCCGGGGATGGCCTGAAGGCTTTGACGGCGATTCCGGCACCGGCTCCTTCAGCAGCTTGGCGACCTTCACCGCCAGGCGGTGCCAGTCATCCCGAAGCTCCCAATTGCACCCGAGAGCATCGAGCATGTTGTAGAGCCGCCGAACATGCTTGACCCGCTCGCGAACCTTGCCGCCGGCCCGCAGCCGCGGCATCGCCTCATCCACCCACTCGATCAGCGCGTCAAGGGTCATCGTCGCGGCGGATGATACGACCGGAGCGCTGGCGAAACGGAGCGCTGGCGTCTCGCCGGCTGGCCCAGCGGCGTCTCGCCGCTGCGGAGGTACGAAAATGTATCGAATCTTGCCAGACCGGAGGCGAGACGCCTCCGGGCCAGCCGGCGAGACGCCAGCACTCCGTAAACCCTCACGCCAGCGACGACACCTGCCCGTCCCCCACCACCGCCACGCCCACCGCGTTCTTCGTCGTCGACTTGACGCGGTACATCGCCGCGTCGGCCTGGCGGATGAGGTCGTCCTTGGTCAGGCCGTGGGTGGGGAACGTGGCGATGCCGAAGCTGGCGCTGATGGAGATGTCGATGCTCTCGCCGAGGTGAAAGGGAGCGGAGGTCATGGCCTTGCGGACGCGATGGGCCACGGCGATGGCCTGCTCCTGGTCGGTCTGCGGGAGGATGATGCAGAACTCGTCGCCGCCGAAGCGGACCACTTTGTCGATGCCGCGGACGGCAGCCATGATGCGCTTGGCCACCTCCTGCAGCGTACGCGAGCCGGCGAGGTGGCCGTGGGCGTTATTGACGGTCTTGAGATCGTCGAGATCGAGAAAGATGATGCTGCACGTGGCGCCATAGCGGCGGGCGCGCTCGATCTCCTCGTCCAGATACGACTCGAAAAAGCGCCGGTTGAAGGCTTTGGTCAGATCGTCGCGCATGGCCAGATCGCGGCTGCGGGTGAGCTGGTAGATGTTGCTCATCACCGAGGCCACCGAGCGGAGGTAGCGCGTGACGTTGGCCACCGCCTCGTCATCGAGCGGATCATGCGGGCCGAGGGCCACCCGAATCACGCCGATGAGATCGTGCTGCGCCTGCATCGGCATCACGATCATCCCCTCTTCCCGGTCGGCCGCGAACGACTGTCCCGAGGAGAGCGCGCGCTGCAGGAGGCCCGGCGGGATGCCCGGCAGGAACTCGCCGGTCTCGCGTGCGGCGGGGTCCGAGCTGTAGCTGATGACGTAGCGCTCCACGCGCGGGTCGTGGAGAAACAGGACCGCCCGCGTCAGGCCGAGGAAGTCGAGGACCGTGCGCGTGATCCGCTCGGAGACGGTGTTGGCGTCGGCGATGGTCATCAGCTCATGGATCTGCGCCAGATACGCGACCTCGGTCTCCAGACTCGAGGCATGAATGACCGTTCTGGCGAGGTCGGAGGCGACGGCGAGCGTGTCGTCCGGATGTGCCAGAAAGCTCGCACGCGGCACGCGGACGTCGCCGTCGCGGCGATCGCCCGTCAGCACATCGTCGTAGAGCACGACACGGACGAGGCTCTTGCGCGGCGGTGCATCGAGCACGTGGTGGCTGTCGGCGTCGACGAGCACGATCCGGCACCGCTCCCGCTCGTCCCCCTCGACGAAGGTATTGCCCGGACAGCGCTCCCGAAGGAGCGCAACGAGCTCGCGTCCGCCGTAAACACCGATGGGAGGCGACATGGTCATGGACGAGTCTACACGTTCGTGACGGTGGGGTTGCGCGGTCTCGCGGTTCCGCGGTCTCGCGGGGGGTTGCTGCGTTGCTGGGTTTCCAGGTTGCCGGGTCGCATCCAGCACATTAGCAACCCAGCAACTCCGCAACCCAGCAACCCCCACCGCGAGACCCCGCAACCCCGAGACCGCGCTACCGCAACTTCACCGACAACACCATCTCGAACTGCGCCACCGGCTCGTCGCCGAGTTTCTTCGGCACGCGCGCGGTGACGTGAACCGTCGTTTCCTCGCGCTCCCCGCTCTCGACGGCGCGGCGGACGAGCGCCTGGATCGCTTCGCCGTCTTCACAGAGAAAGTGCACATCATCCTCGGGGCGTTTCAGGAACTCCGCGCGCACCGCTTTGAAAACGAACGAGAGGCGGACCTTCATCACCCCCATGAGATGGAAGCAGATCAGCCCGCCGGCGACGTCGGCTCCGATGCAGAGCGCGCCGAAGTACATCGACTGGAGATGGTTCTTCGTCCGCCAGTTCAGTGGGATGCGCACCTCGCAACGGCGCTCGTTCACTTCCAGCACCGAGGGCTTGGTGAAGTAGAGGAGGAACACGTTGCGAAGCGCCCAGAGGCGGACGCCGGCGGTCGCCTTCCAGTCGCGGCTCATCGCTTGGCCTTCTCGGAATCGACTTTCCGCTTCGCGTAGCCGCCGGTGGCGCGATCCCATATCGCATCGGGAATCAAGCGCGCCGCGCGCATCAGAAGCGACATCGGAAGTGGAAACTCGACGACGCGCGCTCCCCGCTCCAGACCGTTCGCGATGATCCGCGCGGCCTCCTCCGCTGTCATCAGGAAGGGCATCTTGAACCGGTTCTTCTCCGTCATCGGAGTAATGATGAAGCCGGGGTTGACCGTCGTGACTCCGACGCCGTACGGCCTCAGCTCCACGCGGCTCGCTTCGAGGAAGGCATGCATGGCCGCCTTCGTCGCCGAGTAGACCGAGGAGGTCGGCAGTCCGCGCAGTCCGGCGATCGAGGCGATGCCGGCGAAGCGCCCCGATCCGCGCGCGATCATCGACGGGATCACGGCGTCGAAGAGATGGAACATGCCGAGGATGTTCACGCGCGTCATCAGTTCGGCGTCGTCAAGCTTGAACTTCGCCGCATGCGACGGAACGCCAACGCCTGCGTTGGCGACGGCGAGATCGAACGGACCGCCGAGCGCTTCTTCGCCGCGCTGTACCGCCTCGCGGACCGCCGCGGCATCGGTCACGTCGCACGGCAGCGCCACCGATTTGACCGGCAGCTCGCGTACGAGCGCGTCGAGCGGGTCGGCACGGCGCGCCAGAAGCCCGAGCGTCCATCCGCGTCGCGCCAGCTCATGCGCCAGCGCCGCGCCGATGCCGCTCGACGCCCCGGTGATGATCGCTCTCATGGGTGGAGTGTATCGCGCCGCCCTGCACACGACCGGCGATCCCGTTCACATTAGCCATGGACACCTGCATACGACCGGCGATGCTGTTCACATTAGCCATGGACACCTGCATATCACCGGCGATCCCGTTCACATTAGCCATGGACACCTGCACACGACCGGCGATGCTGTTCACATTAGCCATGGGCACCTGCATACCACCGGCGATCCTGTTCACATTAGCCATGGACACCTGCATATCACCGGCGATCCCGTTCACATTAGCCATGGACACCTGCATATGACCCGACGGTCCTGTTCACATGGCATCGCCGTCTTTGCCGAACATTTACGTTTGCGTTCGATCCCACCGTCGGGCGAGACGCCCGCCGGGAGCAGGCGCGGACGCCCGCTCTCCGTCACAACTTGCTTTCGATTGCTTTGCTGAGGCGCTCGTACGACTGCCGGCCGATGAAGATGTCCCGTACTCGTCCGTCGCGGCCGAGAACCACCGTCGTCGGCCGGCCCGAATACGCCGCTGCGGCGAGGTCGCTATTCGGGCGATCCGACTCGAACGTGGCCACGAGTGTCCGGAGGGCAATCACCTTGCGCTGGTAGAGAGCGACACGGTCCGCTCCCTCGTCGGTGATCGTCAGCACCGCCACCCGTTTCGAGGAGTAACGATCGGCGAGTTTGTTCAGATCCGGCATTTCATCACGGCATGGCGGGCACCACGTCGCCCAGAAATTCACGACGACGACGTTGCCGCGAAGGTCGGCCAGACGCCGAGGGCCGGCGCCGGCCGTGGGATGAAGCGTGAGCACTTCCACCCGGTGCTGAATGATGGACCTGATGTTTCGCTCCGCGTAGACGAACGCCGAGGCGCCAATGGCAACGAACACGGCGATGACAAGGAGAATCACGCGCCCGGCTCGGCGAAACAGTCCGTGCGGCCAGCGGCGCAGCAGAAAGACCGCGGCGATCGCGCTCAGCACGATCACGACCGGCATCAGCAGGATCGCGTTGTCGAACAGGAAGCTGGCAACTTGGTCACCCATCGGCATCAGGTACGACGCCGGAGGTATCAGGTTTCACGGCATAGAATCGCCTGTGATGATCGTCGCCGCTCTTCTCTTCGCAACCGCCATCGATCTTTCAGCCGAGTTGAATGCGGCGGCACAGGGAGCACACTTGCCGGCCATCCAGGCGACCGTGACCAGGAGCAGCGGCGTCGTCGCTCACGGCGTCGCGGGGATCGTCGAGCTCGGACGCACGAACGCGGTCACGAACGAGGATGCCTTCCACATCGGATCGTGTTCCAAGCCGTTCACGGCGACGATCGTGGCCATGCTGGTCGAGGAGAAAAAGCTCCGATGGGACACGCGCGTCCTCGATGTCTTTCCGGAGTGGAAAACGACCACGGATGCCGTGTATGCGCCGGTGTCGGTCGCCGATCTTCTCAGCCATGAGAGCGGTCTCCCGGCGTATGACGACGACGCGGACTTCGTGAACGTGCCGCCTCTGCCGGGTGGCACCGTCGAGCGGCGTCGTGAATTCGCGCACTTCGTTCTGACCCGCCCGCCGGCCATTCCTCCCCGATCCGGCTACAAGTATTCGAACGCGGGGTTTGTCGCCGTGGCAGCCATCATCGAACGGGTGTCGGGCCGATCGTGGGAATGGTGGATTCGGAATCGCATCTTCCGCCCTCTGAAAATGCACAGCGCCGGATTCGGATGGCCGTCGCGCGTCTACGGACACGAGAGCGCGGAAGACGGGAAGCTGACGCCGGTCGATCCGAAAGGAAAATATCAATTGCAGGACTACCTGGCGCCGGCCGGTGACCTTCACATGTCGACGGACGACCTCTGCGCGTTCCTGAGGGCTCACCTCCGCGCCATGCGCGGCAGAAAAACGATCATCTCCCCCGCCACCGCCGCCGCCATGCACACCAAGCGCCTCCGCAGCGCCCTCGGATTCGGCAACGCCACCGTGGCCGGCTTCGACGAAGTGGCCACCTACAGCGGCAGCGCCGACACGTTCTTCACCGTCATCGCCATCGCCGCAAAGCAGAACGTAGCGGTGGCGGTATCGACAAACGCGGCGGGAGACTCGGCGCAGAAGACGGTGGGACGCGTTTTGAAGGATCTGCTGGTGCGCTACGCGAATTCGTCAAACTAACTGTCGTGGCGATGGAACCTCACGTGGATGGCCCACGGGTGGAGGCCTGAAGCCTCCCTGGGCGGGCGTGGTACCTACCCGAAAAGGCCTGGAACCTCCTGTAGTGGGCCTTGAGCCTGCTGCCGGAGGCCTGCAGCCTCTTTGGGTGGGCGTACAGCCTACCCCCTAGAGGCTTACAGCCCGTTGAGGTGGACGGAGAGCCTGTCTGGAGCGGCTTCAAGCCCCCTTCGGTGGAGTAGACGGCAACCGACCGTGCTGTCTTGACGCCTTCGGGGCTTCGCGCCGCGACATGCTCGTGCGACACTGCACGCATGGGCACGCTGCTTCGTCGTCTCTCCCATCTCGAAGGTACGGTAAACCGCTCGACCTACGCGCTGGGTGGCATCATCGGCTGCGCGCTGAAGTACGCGATTGATTGGACGATCGCCACGCTGTTTCAGCACCCATGGACGCCGCTCAGCTACTGGCACGTGATCGACACGCAGGCATCGGCGCGGGGGACGCTCTGGATGTTCCTGGCGCTCCTGGTCGCGTCTCTTCCGTTTCTCTGGTTCGGAATGGCCATGACCCTCCTCCGGCTGCGCGATGCGGGGGCGAGCGCGGGGTGGGCGGCTCTCTTCTTTGTTCCGGGCCTCAACGTTCTGCTGTTCCTCGTCCTCTGCCTCGTTCCCCATCGTAACGCCCCCAAACGGCGCGATCTCAGTGGCGTCGTGGAAAGCGCGCTGTTTGCCGTGGTGGCCACCGCCGCGCTGACGACGGTTGCCATCGGACTGACGACGCGTGGTCTGGCAACCTACGGCATCGGATTGTTCGTGGCTGTGCCGTTCTGCGTCGGGTATCTCAGCGCATTCCTGCACGGCCGCCGCTATCCCGATTCCCCGGCGCAGGCCTACCTCGTTGCTCTGTTCTCGACGCTCCTGTTAGGCGGGTTCCTGATGGCTCTGGCGTGGGAAGGAGTCATCTGTCTTCTCATGACTGCACCGTTGGCGATCGTCGTGGCGATGATCGGCGCCTGGTGCGGAAATCTCTCCGCGCGCCGGCCGGACAGGAAACGCGGTGCTCCCGCGTACGTCACGGTTGCCATCCTCCCGCTCATTCTGATGGCTGAGGCGGCGGCGCACCGGGTTGCACCGCTTTACCGCGTCGACAGCGAGCTCGTCATCGATGCGCCGGCCGAAACGGTATGGAAGAACGTGGTCACCTTTTCAGAGATCAGCGAAACGCCGGAGTGGTACTTCCGCGCCGGAATCGCCTACCCCCTTCGCGCGCACATCACCGGCAGCGGCCCGGGCGCCACGCGGACGTGCGAGTTCACCACGGGCAACTTCATCGAGCCCATCGAGGTGTGGAACGAGCCGCATCTGCTTCGATTCGGCGTGACCGCCAATCCCCCACCGATGCGAGAGCTCTCGCCATACCGCGATGTCGATGCCCCACACCTCCACGGGTTCCTCGTTTCCCAACGCGGCCAATTCCTGCTCGAGCCGCTCCCCGGCGGCCGCACCCGCCTGACCGGCACGACCTGGTACCAACATCACCTCTGGCCGGCCCGCTACTGGGAGCTCTGGTCGGACGCCATCATCCATCGCATCCACATGCGGGTGCTGCGGCACATCAAGGGACTCAGCGAGGCAACACGGGAAAGAAGTTCTTCGTCATCTCCTTCGCGTCTTCGCGGTTTCGCGTGACATCGATCTCACGCGAAGACGCGAAGGCGCGAAGGAAGGCCTCCGAGCAGGACGGCTATGCGGCTGGTCACATGGAACTGTTGCCGTGGACGGGCGGAAGCGAAACTGCCTCTTCTTGCACGAGCCGGCAGTGTGATGCCTTTCGAAAAGCAGACTCACGCGGAGGCGCGGAGTACGCGGAGAAAGAAGTTCCTCGTCATCTCCTCCGCGTCTCCGCGCCTCCGCGTGATATTCACAACCTCACAAAATCAACCCTCTTCCCCCGCGTAGCCCCACTATCGAACGCGTAGTACTTGTGATCCCCAAGCTGCTCGCGGATGAACGCTTCCATCTCCGCCAGCGCAGCATCGAGCCCGCGGGGCGCTTTGCCGAAGGTCTTCGAGACGATCTTCTCCCCATCAAACTCCCAGATACCGCGTAGAACGCCGTCAGCGACGATGGCGTTGTGATGAAGCATCTCTGCCTCGGAGGCCGGCATCGCATGGCCACCCGTGTCCATCACCTCGGCATCCTCGTCTTCGACGAAGGGCTCCAGGCCGCGATGCAGGCCGAAGAGGTTGTCGCGGAAGGGGAGGAGGAGGATGGCGTCGTCGCGGCGGCGGGGAGGGAGGGGGACGTCGTCGACGCGCAATGGACCCATGGCCTCCTTTGCGACGCGTTTGCCGATGCCGGCCCACCAGGCGAAATCGTCGATCTCGGCGGGGGCGGACCAGGCCAGGAAGCGGACGGCGAGGGCGCGGTCGAGGTCGGGGGGTGGGGTGGTATCGATCTCGGTCGGCCAGCGGCGGTAGAGATGGGTCTTGCCGTCGAGCCTTTGCTCAGAATTCGTTCTTAGAACACGACCCTCGGATTGGAGGATCTTGAGGGCGGCGGGGAGCGTCGAGGTGATGCCGAGGCGTTTGCCGGCCTCGCCGAGGTCTTCGATCGAGCCGGGAGGGAGGGCGCGGCGGAGTTGGTCGGTGGTGAAGACGCCGTCGCCGATCACCTTCAGGATCTTTGTGCCGAGGGACTCGATGTCGCGGCGATCGACAGGGAGCTTGCGCAGACGTTCGGCGAGAGATCGGCGGCCGGCGGCGAGGGCGAGGCCGGTATCGGCGCGCGGCACGAGGAAAGATGTATCGCGAACGGACGGCAGCTCCAGCACCTCCATCCTGCCGAACACGGCGTCGTCGACCCCCTGCCGGGTGATTGACGGGATGCGCGCACGGATGGCGAGATACGGGCCGGTGCCGCCCGCGCTCGGGATCCAGCCGCCGCGGCCGACGACATCGGCGACCGTCACACCGCCGCGCGGTGGGAGGAGCTGGCGTTCCATCCACTGAGCGATCATTTCAACTCCGGCAGCTTCACCCGTTCCTCGAACACGCGCGCGAAGAGGTCGCCGACTTTGGCCAGGCGGCCGGGCATCGTGCGCAGGTTGAACTTCTTCGGATCGAGCTTCTTCGTCACCTCGTCCCACTTCAGCGGCGCCGAGACCGGTGCGCCGTCGATGGCGCGCAGTGAATACGGCGCGACAATCGTTTTGCCGTAGGCGTTCTGCATGCAGTCGAGGTAGAGCCTCCCCCGCCGCGCGGTGAGCGCCCGCTCCATGGTGAACTCGGGGACCTTCGCGGTGATGGCCGCGCCGATGGAGCAGGCGAACTGGTTGGCCTCCTCGTGCGTGTAGCCGCCGGCGAGCGGGACGAAGACATGGATCCCGCGCTTCCCCGAGGTCTTCGGCACGGAAGGGAGGCGAAGGTTGTCGAGGAGGCGGCGGACGATGATGGCGGCATCGATGGCCTGCTCGATCCCCTTCCCTTTAGCGGGATCGAGATCGAAGACCAGCCAGTCGGGCTCATCGAGGCTGGCGCCGCGCGAGGCCCACATGTGGATGGTCAGCACCGACATCTGCGCCAGCCATCGCAGCGTCTCCGGACTGTCGGCGACGAGGTGGCGGACGCTCTTGTGCGCCGTCGTCCGCGTCGGCGTATCGATGCTGGTGACCCACGCCGGCGCGCCACGCCCGACGTCCTGATGAAACCACGACGGCTTGTCGATCCCGTCGTTCCAATGCTCGAGGGCCAGCGGCCGGTCGCGCAACGCGCGAACCATCGGCTCGGAGACGGCGGCGTAGTAGTCGGCGACGTCCTGTTTGGTGATGCCGTCGCGGGGGTAGAGCACGCGTTCGGGGTGGGTGAGTTTGACTGCTTCGCGGTTGTCGGTTGTCGGTTGTCGGTTGGTGGTTGGTGGTTTCGACGATGCTGTTTTCTTCGGCGGCGTTTTCTTCGCCGGCGAGTCCGCGGCTCCCCTCTCCGACGCCCGACTCCCGGCACCCGACACCCGTTCTCTGACCACTTCGCCCACCTCCTTATCCTCCCGCAGCCCCAGAAACGAGGGGTGGCGGAGTCGATTGTCCGAGGTCCATTCGGTGAAGGCTACCTGCACGACGTAGCGGGGGCGCACCCAGGTGGCCACGCGCTCGCGCGGGGCCTCCTTCACCATCGTCGCCGGAATGACATCCTTCGAAAGCTCGTCATTCCACCAGACGCGCTGCTTGTACGAAAAGCCCGTGCCGACTTTGCCGGCGTAGTGGAGGGCGCCGTCGTCCCCCATGACGGCGAGGTGGAGCGAGCCGATCTCGCGCGCGGAGTGGGTGGACGGATTCCAGCCGACGACGATGAGCTCCTGCTCGTTGATGGCCTTGATCTTCAGCCACTCCTTGGAGCGGCGCGGCTCGTAGACCGAGGAGCGGCGCTTGGCGATGATCCCTTCCCAACCCGACTTCTTTGCCCGCTCCAGCGCGGCGTCGCCGGTGGTATCGAGCGTCTCGGAGACTTTGATCGCTGCAGGGGTGCGCTTCAGCGTTTTCTCGAGCAACGCGCGGCGCTGATCGTAGGTCAGCTTGCGGAGGTCATGGCCGTCGAGCCAGAGGATGTCGAAGACGAAGAGGAGCTCGCGGCGGTCGCCCTGCTGCAGAAGCTGGAAACGCGGCGCGCCATGCTCATCGAGCACGACGATCTCCCCATCCAGCACGACCTCGGGGAGTTTGAGTTTCGAGAGGGCGGCGGCGACGCTGGGAAAGCGCGGCGCGAGATCGAGCTCGTTCCGGCTCCACATGGCGATGCTCCCGCCGGCGATGGCGACGACGGCGCGGAAGCCGTCGTACTTGAGCTCATACGCCCAGCTCTTCCCATCGCTCGGCGGCGCCTCGGCGAGCGTAGCCAGCATCGGCGGGAAGACGTTTCGGAGGAGAGCCTCGGGTGTGTGCTTGGGCATCGAAATTCAAAAAGCATCTAACCACAGAGGCACAGAGATCACCGAGGAGGATGAAGGCGGAAGGATGAAGGATGAGGCCCTGGTTGATTCATCCTTCATCCTTCCGCCTTCATCCTCCTCTGTGTCCTCTGTGCCTCTGTGGTCAAATGCTTTTTTTCAGAATTCGCAGATAGCACTCCTCCCGCCCGACGAACTCGACGGCGCCTCGTTCCTCCCAGACGCGGAGGCGTTCGATGACGCGGGGGTGGTTGAGATGGAGGACGCTGCCGAACATGTGCATGAGCAGGGCGCGGGGGACGGCGTCGTCGCCGCGGCAGCGGAGGCGCTCGATGCCCACCTGCAGCGCGTCGAGGCGGAACTCGACATCCTCATCGAGCAGCGCCTCTTCGGAGGGCGTCTCCGAGGCGGGGTTCATCTCCAGAAAGGTCTCGAACGGAAGCGGCTTGAACTCTTTCACGCCGCGGCTGCGCAGATCTTCCTCCGGCAGATCGTCCGCGAGAATGAGGCCCGGGATCTCCGTCCCGACGCCGTCGATCTCCCAGCCGATCCACCGCTGCCTGCCGAGCAGCGTGATTCGCTGGATATAGCGCGCCATCTCTCTCCCGTGTAAATAGAGATGCCGATAATTGCACGGAGCGGGCTCTCTTGCCAGTGATGGAACTCACGGAAGAGGCAGCCGTAACAGAAGCCACGGAATTTGGTGTTATTCTTGCCACTCCAATCGCCCATTACGCATGTTCGAGACCGTCAGCCCGAAGGCGTTCCAAACGCGTAGCCGCCGCGTATTCTACGAGACGCTCCCGATCTCCATCGCGGTGCACGTGCTCGCCGTCATCGGTGTGTTCGCCGCGATGTTCTGGACCGTCGATTTCCCCGCGCATTACCCGAGGATGATCGTGGCCTACAACCTGACCCAGGCTCCCGATCCTCCGCCGCCCCCTCCCCCGCCGCCGAAAGCCGAGCCGCCGAAGCCGGTGCTGCCGCTCTCGCAACTGGCGCCGCCTCCACCGCCGCCGACGCAGATCGTCGCCCCGACCGTCATCCCGGACATTATCCCGACCGTCCCGCCGCCACAGCTAAATCCGGAGCCGGTCGCTCCTCCTCCGGTGGCCGCCATCCCCGGCCCGGTAGACAGCGCGCCCAAGGGAGTCCCGGGCGGTCAGGTCGGCGGAACGGGCCACACCATCGGCATCGCCAAGGGGGTCAACCTCGGCGACGACGGCCGTGTCTATGTCGACCGCGACGTCAATCTGCCGTTGAAAGAGGTCGATCACGAGTATCCGCACTATCCCGATGCCGCGAAGAAGATGCACCTCGAGGGAACCTGCGTCATCCGCTACACGATCGGCAAGGACGGAAAAGTCATCGACATTGCCATCCTCGACCACGCCGCCTTCCCGATCTTCGATGAGGAGACGCTCAACACCGTCCGCGGCTGGCGCTATCGCCCGATGATGGTCAGCGGCAAACCGGTGGAAGTGGTGCACGAGCTCTCGGTGGCGTATCAGTACATCGTGCGGTGAGGCTGCGCTTCGCGCGTTGTCTGCGCTGGCGCGCGTTGTCTGCGCTGCGGCGCGTTGGGGGGCGGTGATATCGGGGTTGCGCGGTCTCGCGGAGGTAGCTGGCACGATTTGCGCTATGCAGCCGCTCGGCCCGACTCGTTCGGGAACGCTGGCGAAAAAAGAAGCGCGCCGATAATCCCTGAGGGGTCGGCGCGCTTCGTGTTTTGCGCTGCACACGTTGTCTGCGCTGCGACGCTCGCGCTTATGTAGCGCATCAGACCACGCGCGTGAGCGCAGACAACGCAAGCGCAGCGACGCAGACAACGCGGCGGAGCCGCAGACAACGCGCGAAGCGCCGCCTTACGCCGGAACCGCCTCCGCCCCCACGCCCGCGGCACTGCGCAGCGTCTCGGCTTTGTCGGTCGCTTCCCAGGTGAACTCCGGCTCGGTGCGGCCGAAGTGACCGTAGGCGGCGGTCTTCTTGAAGATCGGCCGGCGAAGCTTGAGCGACTCGATGATGCCGCGCGGCGTCATCAGGAAGTTCTCGCGCACCAGGTCGATGATCCGCTCCGGCGCAATGCGCTCGGTGCCGAAGGTGTCGACGTAGACCGAGACCGGATCGGCGACACCGATGGCGTACGCGAGCTGGACTTCCACTTCGTCCGCCAGCCCGGAGGCGACGATGTTCTTGGCGATGTAGCGGGCCATGTAGCAGGCCGAGCGATCGACCTTCGTGGGGTCCTTTCCGGAGAATGCCCCGCCGCCGTGACGTCCGCGGCCGCCGTAGGTGTCGACGATGATCTTGCGTCCGGTCAGGCCGGTATCGCCCTGCGGTCCTCCGGTGACGAAGCGGCCGGTGGGATTGATGTGGAACTTGGTCCGGTCGTCGAGCAGCTCGGGCGGAACGACCGGCTTGATGATGGTCTCGATGATGGCGTCGCTCAGGTCACCGTGGCTGATGCTCGGCGAGTGCTGGGTGGAGACGACGACGGCCGCGACGCGCACGGGGCGCTTTCCCTCGTACTCGATCGTGACCTGCGACTTGCCGTCGGGGCGGAGGAAGTCGAGCTCATTGTTCTTGCGCGCGTCGGCCAGACGGCGGGCAAGCTTGTGCGCGAGCATGATCGGCAGCGGCATGAGCTCGGGCGTCTCGCGGCAGGCGAAACCGAACATCATGCCCTGATCGCCCGCGCCGCCGGTATCGACGCCCTGGGCGATGTCGGGAGACTGCGGATCGATGGAGGAAACGACGGCGCAGGTCTCACTGTCGAAACCGTACTTGGCGCGCGTGTAGCCGATCTCCTTGATGGTGCTGCGCACGATCGACGGGAAGTCGACGTACGTGCCGGTGGTGATCTCGCCGGAGATCATGGCCAGACCGGTGGTGACGAGCGTTTCGCAGGCCACACGCCCCTTGGGGTCCTCGGCGAGAACGGCATCGAGAATCGCGTCCGAGATCTGGTCCGCGATCTTGTCCGGGTGACCCTCGGTGACAGACTCCGAGGTGAAAAGCGTTCTGAGAATAGACATCGTTGAAGGCTCCTGGTTGGTATCCCGGCAATCCTAACATGCCGCGGCTTGCGGTGTTGTCTGCGCTATCGCGCGTTGTCTGCGCTGCGGCGCGTTGGGGACTACCACGCCTGTTCGGTGGTCAGACCACGCGCCGCAGCGCAAACAACGCGAGCGAAGCGACGCAGACAACGCGCGACAGCGCAGACGACGCGGCAAAGCCGCGGTTAGGCAAGCGCCGTGCAATCTCATCGGCGAATGCTGAAGCCACGCGATATTGGTGCTTACCGTGATCTGCTCGTCCTCTTTACAAAATATGGGCGCAAAGACTTCCACCTTTCACTCTCGCCGGAAGACATCGTCGTCGACGACGAGGCATCCTCGGAGATCGAGCCGGACGTTGCCCGGCGCGCCGAGGCCTTTGCCAAGGCGCTCAAGGAAATGGGGCCGACCTACGTCAAGTTCGGCCAGATCCTCTCCACGCGTCCCGACATCGTGCCGCCGGAGTACATCGCCGCGCTCGAGTCGCTGCAGGATGACGTCGAGCCATTCTCCTTCGCCGACGTCGAGCGCATCGTCGAAGAGGAGCTGAAGGTCCGGATCTCGAAGGCCTTCGACTCGTTCGAGTCGACGCCGCTGGCCGCCGCCTCCCTCGGCCAGGTGCATCGCGCGGTGCTCCGCGACGGCCGCGAGGTGGTGGTCAAGATCCAGCGACCCAATGTGCGGGAACAGGTGAAGCACGATCTGGAGGTCTTCGCCGATATCGCCGCCACGATCGAGCAGCACAGCGACATCGGCCGGAAGATGAACCTGGTCGGCTCGCTGGAGCAGGCGCGCATCACGCTGATGAACGAGCTGAATTACGAGCAGGAGGCGCGGAACATGGAGATCCTGCGCCGGAACCTGGCCGAGTTCCCGCGGATCTATATCCCCATCGTCGTTCACGACATGACCACCGGGCACGTGCTGACGACGGAGCTCGTTCGCGGCCGGAAGGTGTCGAAGCTGACGCCGCTGCAGATCATCGATCACGACTACGCCGATCTGGCGGCGGCGCTGACGAAGGCGTACCTGAAACAGATCTGCGTCGACGGGATCTGGCATTCCGATCCGCATCCGGGGAACGTCTTCATTCGCGACCTCGAAGACAACCAGGCCGAGGTGGTGCTGCTCGACTTCGGGATGGTCAGCAGGATCAGCCGTGAGTTCCAGGACGAGGTCATCAAGCTGCTGCTGGCCATCTCGTCGAATCGCGGCGCCGAGGTGGCCGACGCCTGCGTGCGCGTCTCGGAAGTGCAGGAAGGCTTTGACGCCGTCCGCTTCGTGCACGAGATCTCGTCGCTGGTGGCGGCCTTTCACGACCTCGACGTACACCGTATCAACGTCGGCCAGTTGATCTTCAACGTCATCACCCTGGCCAACAACAACGAGCTGAAGGCGCCGGCGGAATTGGCGATGCTGGCCAAGACGCTGCTGCACCTGGACGGCATCACCCGCCGGCTCGACCCGGAGTACGACCCGAATACGGTGATCCGCGATTACGCGGAGACGCTGATGCTGCAGAAGCTGGCGCAGAAGTTCGCGCCACGCAACTTCTACCCCGCCCTTCTCGATCTCAACCAGCTCATGCTCGACCTGCCGCACCGGGCCCGCGAGATCATCGACCAGACCGCGGCGGGGCGGCTGTCGCTCAGCCTGAAACTGACGCAGGCGGAACAGTTCCTGGCCGGTATCCACAAGATCGCCAACCGCATCACCGTCGGCGTGATCATCGCCGCGCTGCTGATCGCCTCATCGCTGATGATGCGCGTACCGACGCATACGCAGCTCTTCGGCTATCCCGCCCTGGCCGTGACCGGCTACCTCCTGGCCGCCATCGCCGGCATCTACCTCATCGCCTCGACGCTGATTCGCGATCGGAAGGATGAGGAGAAGGCGAAGGTGCGATAACTGCGCGAAGCGCGTTGTCTGCGCCTTCGGCGCGTTGTCGGTTGTCTGCGCGCTGCGACGCGCGTGGACTTATCGTGAGAAATGCGCGCGAGAGAGACACTTACCGAGAACCGAGAACACGTTGCGAAAGCGACGTGTTTATGTCGCCTGTACCCGCACCTTTCACCACCTGTCCACGCGCGCCGCAGCGCGCAGACAACCGACAACGCGCGCCAGCGCAGACAACGCGGCGAAGCCACTAGAACCCTTCCAGCAGATTCGTCACCAGCGACTCGGCGAAACGGACGGCGATCTCGTTGATGGCGCGGGTCTCCTGGTCGAAGGCGTCGGTCGATTGGGAGTTGACCTGATAGTTCTCGGAGAAGCGGTACTGGTCGTTCTTCCAGAGCACCTTGTCGTCGGCGCGGTGGTCGAGCAGCTCGATCTTGGCGGTGATGGAGATCTGATATTGGGTGGCTAGTCCCTGGGCGTTGAAGGCGACGGGGAAGATGCCGAAGGAGTCGATCGAGCCGCGCAGGATGACGTCGGCGGCAGCGGGCGAGTTGACCAGTTTCAGGCGGCCGCGCGAGACGAACTCCGCCGCCACCGATTGCGTCACCCGCTGTTCGAGCTCGACGCGCGTGGTGCGGTTGACGAAGGCCGGCACCTCGATCGTATGGACGGTTGGCGCCAGCAGGTTGTTGGCACTCCCGACGAGCGCGTAGCCGCACGCGGTCAGCAGCGGCAGGAGCAGGAGGACGAGGCGTTTCATGCGGGGAAAGGTAACACGGCTTCCCGCTCCAGGTTTGCGTCTTCGCGTGAGATCGATGTCACGCGAAGGCGCGAAGACGCGAAGGGGAGAAATGTGTCCCTCTCCTACCCCTTCACCACGATGTTCACCAGCTTGCCCGGCACGTAAACCTCTTTCACCACCTCTTTCCCCTCGATCCACTGCTGCACCTTGCGGTTCTGGCGGATCGCGGCCAGGACGACCTCCTTCTCCGGGGGGTTCGGCACTTCGACCTGGCCGCGCAGTTTGCCGTTGACCTGCACCACGATGGTGACGACATCTTCGATCATCAGCGCCGGGTCTGCTTTGGGCCACGATGACGTCAGGATGAGCCCCTGGTTGCCGAACATCGACCACAGCTCCTCGGTGATGTGCGGGGCGAAAGGATGCAGGAGTTGGAGGAGCGTGACGTAGGAATCGCGGAGCGCGGCAGAGTCGGCATCGCCTGCATTGAGCGCATCCCCGATTGCGTTCGACAGCTCCATCAGACCGGAGATGGCGGTGTTGAACTCGAACCGGTCGAAACGCCGGGTGACGGCATCGATGGTCTGATGCGTCTTGCGAACGAGCGCCCCACTCCCGCCTTCTGCCTTCTGACTTCTGCCTTGTATCTGCTCCCCCATGTTCCAGACGCGCCCGAGAAACCGGTGCGCGCCGGTGACGGCGTCGTCCGACCACTCCGCCTCCTTGTCCGGCGGCGCGATGAAGAGCGTGTAGACCCGCTCCGTGTCGGCGCCATATTTCTCGATCAGTTCGTCCGGCGGCACGACGTTGAAGTGCGACTTCGACATCTTGCTGGTCTCGGCGATGAGCGCCTTGCCGGTCGTCTTGTGGACCGGCTTCCCATCGACCCGCTCGACGTCGGCGATGGCCACCCACGTCCCGTGCTCGGCGTCGCGGTAGCCTTCCTTGGTGATCATCCCCTGGTTGAAGAGGCGCGTGAACGGCTCTTCGTAATTCAACAACCCCATGTCGTGCAGGGTGCGGCAGATGAAGCGGGCGTAGAGCAGGTGGAGGATGGCGTGCTCGATGCCTCCGATGTATTGATCGACCGGCAGCCAGCGGTTGGCCAGCGCGGAGTCGAAGATCTTCGTGCCGTCGTTCGCGGAGATGAAGCGCGCGTAGTACCACGAGGAGTCGACGAAGGTGTCCATTGTGTCGGTCTCGCGCCGCGCCGGACCATGACAACGAGGACACGTGGTGTTGACGAATCGCTCGTCCTTCGCCAGCGGGTTCCCTTCCCGCCCGGTGAACGGCACATCGAGCGGCAACTCCACCGGGAGTTGTTCCTCGGGGACGGGAACGATGCCGTCTCGCTGGCAGTAGATCATCGGGATCGGCGTCCCCCAGTAGCGCTGCCGGGAGATCAGCCAGTCGCGCAGCCGGTAGCGGACCATCTTCTTTCCGATGGCCATTCGCTCGATCTCTTCGATGATCCGCTCGATGGCCCTGGGAGTGGTGAGTCCGGTGATGATCCCGGAGTTGATGGCGGTCGCCGAGTCGTCCTTGACCGAAAACGCTTCGTCGGCGCTCGGCACCTCACCGCTCGACGGCTCGACGACGATGCGGATCGGCAGGCCGTATTGCTTCGCAAACTCGAAGTCGCGCTGGTCGTGCCCCGGCACGGCCATGATTGCGCCGGTGCCGTACTGCATCAGGACGAAGTTGCCGAGCCAGATGGGGATCTCTTCGTTCGTGAACGGATTCGTGGCCGTCTTCCCGGTGAAGCGCCCTTCCTTCCCCGCCTCCTGCCGCTCGAGGTTGGACTGATTGCGGACGCCGGCAATCCATTGCTCGATGGCGGCGCGATCGGGGTTGTCTGCGATCAGCGCCGCGACGTCGGGATGCTCCGGCGCCAGGACCATGAAGGTGGCGCCGTAGATCGTGTCAGGCCGCGTGGTGAAGATGCGGATCGACTTGCCCAGAGACGCCACGGCGAACTCGACGTCGGCGCCGACGGAGCGGCCGATCCAGTTGCGCTGCATCAGCTTCACTTTTTCCGGCCAGTGCTCCAGGGTGTCGAGGCCGTCATCGAGCCGGTCGGCGTAGTCGGTGATCTTCAGGAACCATTGCTCGAGATCGCGCTGCACGACGATGGTGCTGCATCGTTCGCAACGGCCGTCGATGACCTGCTCGTTGGCCAGCACGGTCTGATCGGAGGGGCACCAGTTGACGGGCGCCTTGGCGCGATAGGCCAAACCCCGCTCATACAACTTCAGGAAGAGCCACTGGTTCCAGCGGTAGTACTCCGGCTCGCACGAGGCCAGCTCTTTCGACCAGTCGTAGAGGATCCCCCAGCGGAGAAACTGCTTCTTCTCACGCTCGATGTTCGAGAGCGTCCACTGCCGCGGATGGATGCCGCGCTTGATGGCGGCGTTCTCGGCGGGAAGGCCGAAGGCATCCCATCCCATCGGGTTGAGCGCCGCACGCCCCTGCATGCGGAAGTAGCGGTAAAGCGCGTCGCCGAGGATGTAGTTCCTGCCGTGGCCGACATGAAGGTCGCCCGACGGGTAGGGGAACATGTTGAGCATGTAGAACTTGTCGCCTGGCGCGGCGACATCGACCTCGGCGACCTTGGCATCGGCCCAGGCGCGCTGCCATTTCTCTTCGATCAGTTTGGGTTCGTAAGGCATAGGAGCGGGAGTATAACGAGCCGGCACGGCCGGCCGCGTTGGATGCCCTGCGTCCTCTGGCAGAGGCAGAGGGATCGTGGCCACTCGTCACTCGATGCGGTTCGCGGGCATGTTTCTGCCGTTCTGATGGAGTACGACACCTGTCGCGCGACCGTTTGCGTCGACGACGAACGTGAGCTGGGCGTCGAAGTCTTTGACAAAGAAGTCGCGGGCACCCTCGCCGAAGATCTCGAACCGCGGCTGACCGGTAGCTTGCGAGTAAAGCCGGTCGCCGTCCCGCGTGATCGCCAGGATGAAATTCGGAGCGAGCTGGTAGCGGCCGACGTATTTCTCGAGAACGGCGGCATCAACCTTCACCTCTTGCCGCTCCTTCCGTAGAGGGAAGGCGGGATCGAGAAGATGCAGGCCGATGTCATCGACGCCGGCGTTTGTCGACGTGTTCGAGAGGACAACGACGCCGGTGCGGCTCTTCGGATCGAAACCGATCCAGGTGCGGTAACCGCCGGTGCCGCCGTTGTGCCAGATGATCTCGTGTCCGTCGCGGGTCCAGATGTGCCAGCCGAGGGCGATCTCGAGGTTTGGAGTGCCGGTTGGACGCCGCGCGGCGATCATCGCAGCCATGGATGGGGCCAGCGACGACTTCTCGATACCGATGTTTGCGGCGAGGAAGGTCAGCAGATCGTTCGCCGTCGACCGCAGCGCGCCGGCTCCTGCCAGCGTGGGGATGTCCCAGTTTGGGACGGGCTGAAGCTTGGCGTCGTGACCTGGCGCGAGGCGCTCCTTCATTGCCTTCGAGAGCGTGATGGCGGTGCTCTTCATCCCGAGCGGCTCCAGAATCCGCGTCCGCACCAGCGTCTCGTAGTCGGTCCCGGCGCGGCGGGCCAACGCGTGGCCGAGCAGTCCGCCGCCGAGGTTCGAGTACTCGTACTTCGACCCGATGTCGCGCGTCAGCTCGACGGAGGAGAGGAACTCGTAGAGCTGCGCTACTGAGAAGTCAGCATACGGATTGCCGGGATCTTTCGGGTGAAAGTTCGTCGGCATCCGAGGCAGACCGGAAGTGTGCGTGGCCAGATCGATGAGGGTGATCTTCTTTCCGCCACGCTCGGGCACCTTCACGTCCGGCGGGAGATACTTCGAAACGGGATCGGTGAGAGCCACTTCGCCACGCTGGACCGCATCAGCGAGGAGCAGCGATGTGAAGACCTTCGTTATGGAGCCGATCTCGAAGACGGTATCGGTGTCGACCGGGCCTTCTCCCTTCTTCGTGCTTCCATACGCGACCGTGCGCCGGCCGGATGGATCGATGACGCCGACGACGATGCCGACGCCCTGCCGCTGCACGTCGATGCGGTCGGCGAGGATGGCGCGGATATCTTTGTCCGGCAGCACCGCACCGGTGCCGGCATGGGCGAGAAGAACGAGGCTGAGAACGACGGCGATGTGCTTGAGCGATGTTTTCAATGTTCCTCCTGGAGACGAGACAGCTCGTCGATCTGTCGTTGATAGCGGCGAGCCATCCAAAGGTTGAGCGGAATGGCCGCGATGATAAAGAAAACGCAGGTGATGGTTTCGAAACGGATCGGGAGGGCGATTTCCGGGTGTGCCTGCGCGAAGCCAGCGAAGAAAACCAGCGGCCCCGGCGCGAGGGCGAGCATGCGCGACCAGAAAGTGGCGCCGCGATGGAAATCGCGCTGCCGCGCCAGCTCGGTCCGGAGGTGATCGAGTGAGGCCGTGTCGCCGGACTGGCCGGTAGCAGCTCCGCGAAACCGATTCTGGCGCATCTGCCACACGAGGTAAACGAGGCCGATGATCGTGAGAACGGCTCCCACCTTCTGCAGTGAGCCCATCCCCACAAACATCCAGCCGCTGAAAAAGACGATCAGTACGGCGCACACCAGGTAGCCGTCGAAGTTGCGTCTGCGCACCTTGCGGTTCATCGTTTCGATCCTCTTGCGGATGTCTTCCGTGCTCATGCGAAATCCGTCGCTGCCCTGCGCCTGCCAGAGTGTGACGACGTCATCAGGCTGGCTGTCATTGGCCATGGCGTTCTCCCTTGGAGATAGTGTTGAAGCGGCCGGCCAGAATCTTCTTGATGCGATGGATCTTCGTGGCCACGTTGCCCGGCGAGATGCCGGTGATCTCGGCGATTCCCGCGGCGTCGGTTCCTTCGAGATAGAGGAGGATGACCTGCCGCTCCAGCGGATTCAGTTGCTGGATGAATTCGCGGAGGCGGCCGAGCGACTGCTGATGGTCGAATACGCCCTCGGAATCACCGCCGGCCGGCAAATGGTCGACATCGTCGAGGCTCACCAGCGGCCGCGAACTGGCGCGCCGGTGCCGGATGACATGAGTGGCGGCCACGTTGTGCGCGATGCGATAGACCCACGTTCGCAACGAGCAGTGGCCGGCGAACACTTCGAAGCTGCGCCAGATGGCGAGATGAATGTCCTGGAGCAGATCGAGACGCTTGTCGCGATCGGCCTCGTAAGAACCGGCCAGCCGTTCCAGCGCAGCGCCGTACACGTTCGCCGCCTCCTGGTACAGCACATCCTGCGACATCTGCTGTGTGTCCCTCCGAATGAGGTAGTCGATGGTGGAGCGCGTTTCTTACAGGTTGTGCCAAGGACGCAGTCATACCGTCGCGCTGACGCAGGTCACGGCCACACGAACGTAACCGGCCCGTCGTTCTCCAGCGACACGATCATCATTTCGCGGAAACGGCCGGTCTTGACGGTGATGCCGGTCGAGGCCAGCTCCGCGGCGAAGTGCTCGAACAGCAACCGGGCCCGCTCCGGCTCCTCGGCGTTGTCGAAGCTCGGCCGCCGTCCACGAGCGATGGAGCCGGCCAGCGTGAACTGCGAAACGGCCAGGATGGCTCCGCCGGCCTCGGTGACGTCGCGGTTCATCTTGCCGGCGTCATCGCTGAAGATGCGCAGCTCGCGGATCTTCTTCGCCGCATCGCGCACGAGCGGCTCCGCGTCCCCTTTCTCGACCGCGGCAAGGATGAGCAGGCCTGTTCCGATCTCCGACACCAGCTCGTCACCGACGGAAACCGAGGCGCGGCGCACCCGCTGAATGACGCACTTCACGGCGGCGGATTCTACTCGCGGTAGAAAAACGCCCGGCGGCGCGCCGGTCGCATAAAATAGACGGACCCTCACGAAGACCCGAGAGCCTCGTCTCTCGCAGGCGAAGACTTACTCGAACAGGAGAATCAAATGGCAGGATCAGTCAATAGAGTCATTCTCGTCGGACGCCTCGGCAAAGACCCCGAGATCCGATCGATTCCGAGCGGTACCAGCGTGGCGAAGTTTTCACTCGCCACCGATGAGCGCTTCACCGACAAGAACGGCGAGAAGCAGGAACGGACGGAGTGGCACAACATCGTGGCCTGGGGAAAGCTGGCCGAGATCTGCGGCCAGTATCTGCGCAAGGGCAAACTCGTCTTCATCGAAGGTTCGATCCGCACCGAAAGCTGGGACGACAAGGAAACCGGCGTGAAGAAATACCGCACCGAGATCATCGCCAAAGACATGCAGATGCTCGAGAAGAAAGGTGATGACGAAGGCGGCTACAGCGGTGGTGGCGGTTACCGCAAACCGGCGAGCAGCGGCGCGCCTGCCGGCCCGGCCATGGACGACGACGACGAAGTTCCGTTTTAAGGTAAACGCGACGGAGCGCTGGCGTCTCGCCGGCTGGCCCGGGGGCGTCTCGCCCCCGGTCTTTCAAGACTCGATACATTCGCCTGGTAACCCTCAGCGGCGAGACGCCGCCGAGCCAGCCGGCGAGACGCCAGCGCTCCGTTTGCTGAATTCCGGCCCTCCTCTCTCACCTTCGCGGGTGTTACATTCCGATCATGTACGCCGGCGAGCGATTCAACAGCATTACGCACATCGTAGGCAGCGTGCTGGCGATCATCGCGTCGGTTGTGGCCATCCACGCGGTCATCGCGCGGGGGCGCGATGCCATCACCATCACCGCGATGGCGACTTACGGCGCGATGCTGATCGTGCTCTATCTCAGCTCGACGCTCTATCACTCGTTGCGCGGCAAGGCCAAGAGGGTCTTCCACGTCTTCGATCACTGCGCGATCTATCTGCTCATCGCCGGGACGTACACGCCGCTCACGCTGATCACCCTGCGCGGGGCGTGGGGATGGTGGTTGTTCGGCATCGTCTGGGCGTTGGCCATCGCCGGCGTTTTGAAGGACACGCTGCTGCACGGACGCTATCGCCCGACCTCGGTCGTGCTCTACATCCTGATGGGATGGCTCGTGCTCGTGGCCATCAAGCCGCTGCGGCTGGCCATGCCGTCGGACGGGATCGCATGGATTGCCGCCGGCGGCGTCGTCTACATGGCCGGTCTGATCTTCTTCGCGCTGTCAAAGCGGGTCGCGCACATGCACGGCGTGTGGCATCTCTGCGTGATCGGCGGCAGCGCCTGCCACTACGTCGCTCTCATGCGCTACGCGGTGTAGAGGCGAGGTACCGCTCGCGGAGGATGCGGACGTGATGGCGTTCGTGCCCGAGGATGCCGAAGGCGATGGCGCGGACGCTGATCGGATGGTCGCTGGCGGTGCCGATACGGCGCCAGGCCTCTTCGGACAACGCCCGAAACATCATCACGTTGGCGCGCCGCACGGTGGCCAGTTCGGCAGCCAGATCCGAGATCGATCGGTCATCCGCACCGCTGTTGGCCACATACGGATCCTGATCGAATCCGGGCAGAGGCGTCGTCTCTCCCCGCGCGATCGAAAGCGCGCGGTAGGCAAAGATGCGCTCGCCGTCGGTAACGTGTCCGACGATCTGTTTGATGCTCCACTTGTCCGGCGCGTAGCGCTGCGATGCCTGCTCTTCCGACAATCCGCCGAGGAGCGCCGCGGTCTCCTCTGACTGCGCCTCGAGCGCGGCCACGACGTCCTCCTCGGGTGCGAGATCGATGTATTCCTGGAAGGAGCTGCCGTATTCACCGGCCTGGGGACGCCCTGCGTTTTTCATCCGCGCATCATCGCGTAAACTTCGATGAAAATGCTAGATCTCGAGATTGGACCGCTGGCCGGCGATGCCGAGGCCCGGGCCTGCGCGGAGATGATGTCGTCGAGCGACCCGTGGATCTTCTTCGGACGCACGTTCGAGCAATGCCTGGCCCGGGTCACCAATCCGGGAGGGGAAGTGTGGGTTGCGCGCGAGGATGGCGTCGCCAGGGGATTCATCATTCTCGTCCTGCACGGGGCCTTCGTCGGCTACCTCCAGGTCGTCTGCGTCGCCGCCGATGCGCGCGGCGGCGGGCTGGGATCGCGGCTGGTCCGCTTCGCCGAGGAGCGCATCTTTCGCACGTTCCCCAACGTCTTCCTCTGCGTCTCCTCGATCAACCCGCGCGCACGGCAACTCTACGAACGGCTCGGATACACGCTGGTCGGCGAGCTTGACGACTACGTCATGCGCGGCCAGTCGGAATTTCTGATGCGCAAGTCGGCCGGCCCGCTGGACGAGTTTCGTCCGGAGAGCGAACGGAGTCCAACAGCCGAGGAGCAATCATGATGAAACGACTCGTTCTGGCCACCCTGCTCGCGTTTCTGGCCTGCTCGGCATTCGGCACGCCACCCTGTCCCCCGCCGCCTTGCTGGACGCCGAAAGCGCAATTCGATCCGGCAGTCTGCGACGCCAAAGCCGACTGGATCGCCGTCGGCCATGTGACGAAGCTCGTCCATCATCCGGCAGACTATCCGCTCAACAAAGACTTCACCGAGTTCACCTTCGTCGTCGACCGCTGGGTCAAAGGCGGCGAGAACCTGCCGCGCGAGATCGCGTTCAACACCGGATGGTGCACGAACGGCGAGACGATGCGCGACGATGCCGGCCCGTTCCGCTTCTGGGGAAAGAACAAGCCCGACGTCGTGAACGCCCAGTGGGAGTTCCTGCACTTCGAGAAGGTCGTGGTAGCGCGGTAGCGGGGTTACGCGGTAGCGCGGTGCGAAGTCGCTTGATCCGAGTTCCAGCAGTGCCTGCCGCCGCTAGCCAGGGACCGATGTGGACGGTTCGTTCTCGGCAGTACCCCCAATCGAGAGTCCTTCTCCCCCAGCGCTTTTCAGCTGGGGGAGAAGGTGCCGAAGGCGGATGAGGGGGCGGTTCACGAGGACGTCATTCGAACGCCTTCAAGCGCTCTCGCACCAGCGTCGGTAAATCGCCCATATCTCGTAAAGCGCCCCCCTCATCCGGCTTCGCCACCTTCTCCCCCCGCAAGAAACCGCGGGGGGAGAAGGGCTCTCGACGAAGGGAGTTGCAATGCCCTCGAGGGACAATTCAAGTGAGCATGTGAGAAATGCAGGCTAGCCCCAGGCTCACCCCATTTCGCAACCGGCGATCGTCGGCACAAAAACCGCGAGACCCCGCAACCGCGAGACCGCGCGACCCCAAGCCCTCAGCTTCCCGCAGCCTTCGCCGCCGCGGCCATCCCACGGAAGCGCTGGCGCAGGGTCTCGAGGCGCTCCTCGATTCCCGGCACCGACATCACCACTTCCTCCACGTGCCGGGCGAAGTTCGGACCGGAGATCTCGCGGACTTGCGGAAGCAGGTGCTGAATCTTGGCGAATGTGGCGAAGATCTCCCCGTTGGCGTCGAGGAACATCTGGCGATCGATGGCGTCATGGACCACCAGCGAGCAGGCCATGTCCCAGTAACCGGTGACCATGCGCAGGTGCGGATTGTGCGGGCCGGCCAGCGCGGCCTTCACATCATCGATGGTCTCGGGATTGAAGTCGCGCACGAACCAGAGCCGGGCTTCACGGAGAACCGCCTCCCGGCGCATCTCGAAGATCTGCAGAATCAGCTTGGCACTTTCGTAAGGTGTCGGCATGGCGGAGAACTCTATCCCAACGCCGTTTTCGCGCGCACGACGACGAAGGTAACGTCATCGTTCGGAGGCCGCTCGCCGTTCCAGCGTTTCGCCGCGGCGGAGAGCGATGCGATCACCTCATCGGCGGTCGCGCCCTTCGCGGCGAGCGCGAATTCATCGATGGCCGCGGCATAGCCGAGCTGCTGGCCGGACTCGTTCTGCAGCTCGGGGAAGCCATCGGTCATGAAGAGCACGGTGTCGCCGGCAGCGAGATCGATCGAGACGTCGTGATAATCGGCGCCGAGCGTACCGAGCGGCGTTGCCCCGCGCGCGACTTCCTCGATCGTCCCGTCCTGCCGGTGCACGTAGCCCGGCAGCATGCCGGCTGAGGCAACCGTCAGCCGGTCGTTCTCGAACCGGGCGAGCAGCAGCGCCATCGCCATGCGGCCGAGGTCCATCCGCTTCACCTTCTCGGCAGCGTCGCGCAGAAACTGCGCCGGCATCACCTCGGGCGTGTAGCCGGCGAAGAGCGCCTTGATGACCGTGACCATCGTCCCCGCCTTCGCCCCGTGGCCGGTGGCGTCGCCGATGGTCACGGAGAGGACCCCGTCATTCGCAACGTGAAAATCGTAATAGTCGCCGCCGACTTCGGCCGCCGTCAGCGTGAAGACGGCCACGTCGTATCGGTCGTGCGCCGGCACCGACTTCGGAAGCATCGACAACTGGAAACGGCGCGCCTCCTCGAGGTCGACCGACTTCCGCTCGTACTCGAGCGCCAGGATGCGCTGCTGGATCTCCTGCTCCTTGCGCGTCCGCTCTTGCGCCACGATGGTCTGCTGCTGCAGGCTCAGATCCTGGGCCATGCGGTTGAAGGCCGCGGCGAGCTGGCCGATCTCGTTGTTCGACGTCACCGGCAGCCGCGTCATCAGATCGCCCTGGGCGATCCGTTCCGCGCCGCGCGTGACCAGGTTCACGTCGCGCGTCATATGGTTGGCGATCGGAACGATGCCGATGAGGGCGACGAAAATGAGTCCGATGCCGTAGCCGAAGTTCTTCGCAGCCGTCTTGCGCAGCTCCTCGAGGTTGTCGCCGACCGGACGGGCCACGCCGACGCGCAGGCCGCTTTGCTCGTCGCGCGAGAGACCGACGATCCAGTCCTTCACGTCGTTGACCGGCTTGTTCTTCAGAACGCGGTCGGTGATGCCGAGGCGGTCGAGGGTCTTGCGGTCGTCGGGAGTGCGCGTGTAGACGTTGTTGTCGCGATCGACGGCGAAGGTGATCTCGTCGCTGTCGTCGCCGTGCACGCCGAGGACGCGCCGGACGACTTCCTGCGTGCTCACCTGCGCGGAGATGTGGCCGACGATGGTCCCCTGCTTTCGCAGCGGGACGTTGAACTTCTGACCGAAGAGGAGCGTTGCATGCCGCTCCGCTTCTTTCATCTTCTGTTTCTCAGCCTCGGTCAGCTCTCGCTTGATGGTGACGCCGTCGGGGACAGGCTCGGGCGCCGGTGCGCCGGCCATCCGCTGCACCTCTCGCGTACGGCGGACGGCATCACGCTCCTGGTGCCGGGCATCGAAGTATTGCTGCCGCTCCTTCTGCACGGTCTCGAAATGTGCGGTCCACTGCGACTGCGAGGCCTTCATCGAGTCGCCGAGATCCTTCTGCAGTTGCTGCAGTTTCGTCTGGGTTGCCGTCCGCTCCTCGGGAGACATTCTCTGCCAGCTCCCGAGCTTCGTACTGAGCGCGGCGATTTCGTTGATGGTCGCGCGCTGCTCGGGCGACATGGTGAACTTCGGAAGCTTCGGCGGCGGAGGCATTCCGATGACGACTGGGTCCGGCGCATCGGTTGGCTCCACGTCGGAGTCGGCGCTCTCTCCGGCCTCCTCGGCGACCTGGGCCGGAGTTGGTGATGGTGGCGGCGCCGGCTCTTCGACGCCCGGCGGCACGTTGCGGCTCGGGTGTGGCGTGTTGGCGATTGCCGCGTGCACGATCGTTCGCAGCGCGGGGACGGCCACGCGCATCGGGTGAATCTCGAGTGAGTCGACGAGCGAGGCCGCGTCGCCCATCGTCATCAGGATGTTGCCGACGTCCGGCGTCCGATCCCCGCTCCCGCCCGGCAGCGCCGACACCTCGGCCAGCCGCTGCTGCAGATCGCCGCGGATCGTGGCCAGCCGCCGGTCCATCTGCCGCGTCCGCGCATCCGCTTCCTTCCGGTACGCCGACTCCAGCGCGCTGCGCGACGACCGATACGAGTAGATGACGATCACACTCAACGGCAGAACCGAGAGGAGAAAACAGGCCAGGACCAGTTGGGCACGGATCTTCATCGGGCTATCGGCATGGTAAGACGAAATTCGCCGTAGAAGGTTTGGAGGGCGTTTCTCACGCGGAGGCGCGGAGATTGGAGGGCTCAGCTCCGCGTCTCCGCATCTCCGCGTGAAATCCTCCCTCGAAGCTGCGACGCTACTCCTCTTCCAGCAACTCGTCGAGCGGCGATAAATTTTGCGGCAGGGTCGTCTCTCTCAGGCAAGGAGGACAGAGAATGACCACGACCGCAGAAGTGACGAAGAGCAACAAGAATTTCGTGCCCTGGACCGAGGGAGGCAGACTCCCGCTGGATGGATTGTTCGTGCGGCATACGTTGTCGAAGGGCTCGAGCAACGGCTACATGGCCACTGTTAGACCATGCTCAGACGGAGATCTCCTTCGCGCTCGACGACGACGTCGCAGCCGGCTGCGCAGTTGACGCGTTCAGTTGCGCGAGCACTATCGCGCGGAACATGTCGAGCACTTTTCCGTAATCGAGCTTGCCGTCCGTCTCGAACTCGCTCCGCCCTTCCTGCGCATAGAGATGATTGAAGAAGATCATGGCCAGCGCTTCGGGCACGCCGACGGGCTGGCCGTTGGTGAGGATGGCCACTCCGACGCCGGCGTCGGGATCGACGCGCACGTGCGTCGCGGCGCCGAGCATGAACGCCCCTGAATGGCTGAAGGAGGTGGCGTTGATCGCACTGGTGAAGCCCGTCTCGCGCGAGTAATCGGTGACGTTCCAACCGAGCGAGTACACGGCGTGTTTGCCCTCGGCGACGCCTCCCCTCGGCGGGTAATTGCCGAAGCGGCCGTCGAGGTGTGTTTCGAGAAACGAAACCATGTCCCGTGCCGAGGAGATGAGCGAGCCTGCCGGAGCTTGTCGTGACGGGTTCCGCTCGTCGTCTTTGTTGACGCGCCACCCATCGCCCTCCCGCACGCGCAGGTGCGGAACGACGCGGTCTCCTGCGCCGGGAGCGAATGCCGACGTGAAGCGGTAGGTCGAATGCTCCATGCCGAGATCGCGCAGGGCCGCGGTCGAGAAGCTCTCCCAGTCATCGGATGGGGAGAGCGCGTGCACCGCGCCGAGGCAGCCAATGGTGTAGCCAAAGTTCGTATAGTGGTACACGCCCTTCTCGAGACCGGTCTGAGTCTCCAGAACGTTGCGGATGATCTCATCGCGTGATATCGACGGATTCTCCTCCAGTTGATCCCCGGCTTGATCCGGGAGCCCGGAGGTGTGGCTCAGCCAGTCACGCAGCGTGATCGGCTCCGGCAACGCGGCGAGGTGGTACGGGTCGCCGTTTCGCTGCTTCACCACCTCGTCCCACGTCGCGTCCTTTCCCTTTCCGGCGGCAATCAGCGTCGCCGAGACGGGCTTGGAGAGCGAGGCGCATGGGAACGACGTATCCGGTCCGACTCGCTCGGCGCGTCCGAGGTGTTTGACGCCGAACCCTTCGTGATGCCGGAGTCGGAACATCCCGTTCTCGCGAAACACGAGGGCGATCGACAGACCGGGGACGTGCAGCTCAGTGGTGGCGAAGTGGGCGGCGTCCCGCAGCTCATCGAGAGCGGCGTTGACTTCGCCCAGGGTGAACGGCTGTGTGCGCGGCGGAGGAGTGTCGAAGAATTTCGGGGGCCGCGCGCTGGCATCAGTCATTCAACCATTATGTCACAATATCGCGCGTCGGCCACTTCCAGCTTCTGGTCGTCGAGCTTGACGTAGTTGGCCGGGATCATGCCCAGCTTGGCCTCAACGGTCATTTCCTTGATGATGCGGGTGAAAATCTTTCCGCGCTTGGCTTCGGCCGCACCTTTTCTATGCCTGGCCAGCCGCCGCGTCATCAGTTATTTGGATCGTAACCTCTCGGGCTGCTGATCCGTCTAAGTAGTAAAGAAACTTTCAGACGGAGGCGTGTCATGCCCGGAACGCACACAATCCGGCCCTTCGAGGTTGGTTCGACGGAGCGAGGCTCCGATGGCGTCAGCCTGTTCCGGCGACGGGAATCACCGGTTGACCGAGGAAATCTCCAACCAGGTAGAGAAAATCGTCAAACATCTAGAGAAAATCGTCAAGCACCTGGAGAAAATCGACTAACACCTAGAGAAAATCGACTAGCACCTAGAGAAAATCGACTTACACCTGAAGAAAATCGACTAGCACCTAGAGAAAATCGACTAACACCTGGAAAAAATCGTCAAGCACCTGGAGAAAATCGACTAGCACCTGGAGAAAATCGTCTACCAGCTAGAGAAATCTTGCTCCGGCTCTGAAAAATCTCCACGTTCGTAGAGAAAACGCCGTGGGTGTCACGGAAAAAGGACATTCAGCGCCGTGAGCAATCGTCGCCTGCATTCGTTCGGTCCGGGTCGCGCCCGTGCTCCTCCGGAGGGCCTTGCCCATGCCACGTACGCGGACGGCGTGTCGCCGGCCGTGTCTTCATCCGCATCGTCCGCCGCCGATGGTGGCGCGGACGACCCATCGACCTTTTATCAAGGAGATCAACCATGGCCACTACGAGTCCCCCCACTGCAACCCCGCCGGCAGGAACGCCTGCCGCCAGTCCGCAAACTCTCGACGCGCAGGACAAGATCGCTCGCCTGCGCGCCATCGCCAACGACTTTCCTGACGAGGTGGAGCCCAAACCGCTGACGACGGCGGAGCGCCAGTTGGCGAGCCGCACCCCGATCGTCTTCGTGGAGAAGGCAGCCGTCTTCGCCGAGGCCGCTCCGAATATTGGAGTGGCGCTCTCCGTCGACACGGCGGCGCTGCGCGATGCCATCGCCTCCGATCTCGCATTCGGAGGTGTCGTCGACGAGACACGTACCCTGACCTCGCGCATGGAGGCCGCCAACATCCGCAAGAAGCTCAAGGCGGTCAAGGTTGCGCGCGGCATCTATCGCGTGGCCAAAGGATACGTGACCACCGACCTCGGTAATGCGGTGACGCCTCATGTCGACGAAATGAAGCGCGCACTGCAGAAACCACCAAAGCGCAAGAAGAAGGGCACGCCGCCGGAGCCGCCGCCGACCGTGCCCAACGCACCTGATCCGGCCCCGCAGCCGAACTAAACCGAGGGGCCGAAGGAGGCTACGATTGGCCAATCACCTCCCCGGCTCCTCACACGGCAGTCAGTTCATGAACCGAGTAGTACCCGACCCGCGGCCATCCGGCCGCGGGTCGATTTTTATGGCGGGATGCGTCAGAGCGCAATGTCGCTACTTGCCCTTGATGACCACCGGCATATTGGTGATGACGACCGCGCCGCTGGCGTTGGTCACGGCGCGGACCGAGCCGTTGGTCACGACTCCGTTGGGGAGAACCAGACGTCCGGTGGCGGCGGTCGACGACGTGGCCGACGACGTCGGTGTCGTCGTCGAGGACGACGTCACGCCGACGCTCGCCAGCGGAGGATTGGCGGCGCGGGTCGGGCTCGGTGTGGCCGCGGAGGACATTGTCGGGGTCAACGCCGCGGTGTTCGCTACGGTGGCCGTTGCTGCCGTCGTCGATGTCGTCGAGGCGCCGGCGGCGAACTGGCCGGGCGTTGCGGAGAGGGCGGCGGTGGTCGGTGTGGCCGTGGCACTGCTCGTTACGCCTGTCGCCGGGGCGGATACGGTGGCCGGGGCCGCCACGAACGTTGCCGCGCCGCTTCCGGCTGCGCCGCTGGAGATGACCGGCGTAGGCCCGGAGCTGATCGACGAGTTGACGGTGGCTTCAGGGTTTGCGTACTGCGAAGGGGGGTTCACTTGTCCGGTTACGGGCATCTGATCGGGAGGGGTGGGCTGGGGCCCGACCGGATTGATGTAGCCGAGGAACCGCTCGCGCTGATGAGCGGCCACGATCGCCGCGGCGTCGTTAGCGCGCTGGACGCTGTTGCTGATGTCCATGGCGCTGGCCATCGGCGGATTGGATGTCCCCGAGGATGAGCCTGGCGTCGCCGCCGGACTCATCGACGGTGTCATCGACGGCTGGCCATCGCCGGGAGTGCGGTTGGTGGAACAGCCGAATACGGCGAGGGAACAAGCAAATACGGCGGCAGTGATGCCGCCACATAAACGATCTGTTTTCTTGAGCATAGTGCCTCCTGTTGGGGCTGCAAATTCAGGATTATTAAGAGCAACCAGCGAGCCAGGAATGAGAGGTTGCTTGGTTGCTGTAGTTGCTGAGTTGCTGCTGGGCTGATCGCTGACTGAGCAACCTCGCAACCAAGCAACTCTGCAACCCTCATCCAAACATCTTCATCGCCGACCGGGCCGCCCAGTAGCCACACATGCCGTGCACTCCCCCGCCGGGGGGCGTGGAGCTGGAGGCGAGGTAGATGCGTTTGTTCGGCGTGGAGTAGGGGTCGCGGCGGAGGAAGGGGCGGGCCATGACCTGGGCCAGGGTGTTGGCGCCGCCGGAGATGTCGCCGCCGACGATGTTGGCGTTGTAGGACTCGTAGACGGCGGTGTTCATGGTGTGGCGAGCCAGGATGCGTTGGCGGAAGCCGGGGGCGAAGCGCTCGATCTGCTGCTCGATGGCGTCGGTCATGTCGTCGGTCGAGCCGTGCGGGACGTGGCAATAGGCCCAGCCGGTCTGTTTCCCGTCCGGCGCGCGGCTGTCGTCGAAGAGGCTTTGCTGGGCGACGAGGACGAATGGCCGGCCGGTGTTGCGGCCTTGCCAGATGGCCGCTTCGTGCTCGGCGATCTCTTCGATGGTGCCGCCAACGTGGACGGTCGCGGAATGCCGGCACTCTTCGGCGCGCCACGGAATCGGTCCGTCGAGCGCCCAGTCGACTTTGAACACGCCCGGGCCGTAGCGGAAGCGGCGCAGGCGTTTCGTGTACGACGGCGGCAGGTCGTCGCCGGCGATGTCAGCGAGCTGTCGCGGCGTGACGTCGAAGAGGACGGCGCGCGAGGAGGGAACCTCGCCCATCGATCGGACCGGCGTCGATGTTTGAATCGTCCCGCCGAGCGAGCGGAAGTAGCTGGCCAGCGCCTCGATGATGGCGCCGGAGCCCCCTTTCGCGCACGGCCAGCCGATGGCGTGGCCGGCGATGGCCAGCACCAGTCCGAACGAGGCCGAGCCGGCGCCGTCGAGCGGCAGGAAGGAGTGCGCCGCGCAGCCGCCGAAGAGGGCGCGTGCGGCATCTCCTCGGAACCGTTTCGCCAGCGACAGAGCGGAGCGAACGCCATCCAGGCCGAAGCGCGCAAGCAGAAAGGGATGATGCGGGAGGAGCCGGAGGGGGCGGAGGATCTCGTCGAAGAGTGCGGCGGCGTTGCTGGCGAAGGGCTGCATCAGCCGGCGGTAGGCATCGCCATCGCCGCCGAGGCGCGCGGCGGTTTTGTCGACGGAGAGCTCCAGCACCGCGGCGCTGCCGTCGTCGAGCGGATGGGTGATCGGATAGGGGGAGTCGAGCCAGACCAATCCATGTTCGGCCAGCGGCAAAGTCTTGAAGAAAGGTGACATGACGCCCATCGGATGAATGGCCGAGCAGATGTCGTGTTTGAATCCCGGCAGCGTCAGCTCCTCGGTGCGCGCACCGCCGCCGATGGTTTCATGCGCCTCGAGCACGAGGACACTCAATCCGGCGCGAGCCAGGACGATGGCGGCCGAAAGGCCGTTGGGGCCGGAGCCGACGACGACGGCGGCGTATGCGGACATGGGGATAGGGTACATGGACGCGGGGCCGGAGCGCTGGCGTCCTCGCCGGCTGGCTCAGCGGCGTCTCGCCGCTGCGTTACCGGCGTACGGAGGCGAGACGCCTCCGGGCCAGCCGGCGAGACGCCAGCGCTCCGTTACACTGCGGGCGATGCCCAACCTTCACGACCCATCTCCACAAGCTCGCCGCATCGCGGCGATCGCGCTTGGAAAGCGCGGTGGTGAAGGATCGGTCGCTGCGTTGCGGGCGGCGCTGGATACCGAGGAGGTGGGGTGGGTGCGTCCGTCGATGATCCTGGCGCTTGGGAAGATCGGCGGGGATGAGGCGCGGGCGGCGCTCGCGGAGATTGAGGCGCGCTCGGAGTCGGAGGCCGAGGCGTTGCGGAAGGCGCGCGATCGCGTCAGCGGGCCGGCTACCGGGTTTACGTGGCGTGCGGTAGAGAACGTCTTCGGCAACGTGCCGATCGGGCTGGAAGACGTCGCCATCGCCGAGGCGCGCGAGCATGGGATCGAGGCATCACTCGTCCGGCGGGGAACGATCGCACTGTCGAAGCGATCGGCGACCCTTCGCTGCGTCTATGACATTCGGATTCTCATCGCCGAGGGGGCGGCTGGAGCGTTTGCGGAAACGGTGCGGAAGGCAGAGGTGCGCTGGCGCGACTGGATCACCAGCGCGTCGGACGTCCTCCCCTATCGCTTCTCGCTCGAGAACGTGCGGATCACGAAGCAGGAGTTCAACGACCTGCTGCGGCTGGCGCGCGAAACGTTTTCGCGGCAGGGTCTGACCGACTCCCCTTCCAGCTATGCGGCGATGTTGCGCGTGGAAGCCGATGACGACGCCACGCGGATCTGGCTCGTGCCGACGTTCGAGGCGGACGAGCGATTCGCCTATCGCGTGGCCGACGTCGGGGCGTCGATCAATCCGGTGGTCGGGGCGTGTCTTGCGCGTCTGGTGCGTCGAGGGGACGCGGGAATGGTCGTCGATCCGACGTGCGGAAGCGCGACGTTACTCATCGAACGGGCCATGCTCGATCGCGGCACGATGCTGGCGGGAATCGACATCAGTCCGACGGCGATTCGGGCGGCGGCGGGGAACGTGATCGCTGCAGGACTGGCGGCGCGCATTGCCGCTCGTCAGGGGGACGGAGGCGATCCAACGACATGGCCGGATCGATGCGAGGAGGTCCTTGCCAACCTGCCGTTTGGGATGCGCACGGAAGACCGCAACCTCGATGGGCTGTATCGCCGCATCGTCGGCAATATCGCCCGCACGCTGGCGCCCGGCGGCCGCGCGCTGCTCTACACGGCGCACGCGAAAACGCTGGTCGCGCTGTTGCGGCGGACGACGAAGCTGAAGGTCACCGGGGAGCGGCGCGTGGAGAGTGGCGGCCTGCAGGTCGGCGTGTGGCTTCTGGAGCGGCGATGACGATCGATCCCGCCCTGCGCGCGCGGCTGGAGTCGTTTCTCCGTCCGCTGTATCAGGATCTCGATGGCGTTTCGCGTTTCGACGACGTCGAGCGGGTGGAGGCGATGGCGCGGCGTTTTTACGCGGGCGACGATCTGGCGTTCGAGCTGCTTGTCCTGTTTCACGGACTGGGGCGATGGCTGGAGAAGGTCGGCAATCTCTCGCGGGCGGTGCTGACGACCGGACTCTCCGAGGGCGAGCTGCGGGCGGCCGCGGCTTCGATCCGTCGCCTCGATGATCCGTCGACCGATGCGGAGCGCGCGGTGGCGGCGGCGCTGCTCATCGATTCGGCGGGCGTCCGCGGGCTTGCCGAACGCCTGGCGCGATCGCGCCGGGAAGGGAGCTCGGTGCTCGATGTGGTCCGCCATGCGCTCGCGGATGCCGAGGAGCCGGCGTGGTTGCCGGCATCGGCGCGACCGATGTTGGTGATGAGACGCGAGGCGAGACGGGAGATGTGCGGGCGGATACTCGCGGAGATGAGGCCGGACGATTTGGGGTAGTCGAAAGCGCGGGCAGGACGCCCGCGGTCCCAGGGGGGCTACGTCCTCATCACGCCGGCGCGCTCGAATACTTTGGCATCGATGAAGATGTTCACCAGGGCGGCGTCGAGCAGACCGTCGCCGACTTCCATCTGGAGGATGTCGAGGGCGCGCTCGGTGGAGATGGCGCGCTTGTAGGGGCGGTCGTTGGCGGTGAGGGCGTCGTAGATGTCGGAGACGGTCATCATCCGCGACTGGATGGGGATCTCTTCGGCGGTCAGTTTGCGCGGGTAGCCGCGGCCGTTGAGCTTCTCGTGATGGGCGTAGGCGATGTCGGCGACGGCCGCGAGGTCCTTCGTCCAGGGGATCTTCCGGAGGAAGTTGAAGGTGTGCGTGACGTGGCTCTCGATCTCGCTGCGCTCGCCGGGGTCGAGGTTTCCTTTGCGGATGGAGAGGATGCGTACTTCCTCCGGGTTCAGCAGCCGCCGGCGCTCGCCGCGGATGTCGCCGAATTCCATCTCCGCGAGCTGCTGCAGATACTGAAACTCCCCTTCCGGGAGGACGGTGGGCTCGTTCGATTTGGTGATGAAGGCGAAGTCTTTCCGCATCTTCGCCAGTTGTTCGCGCAGCTCTTCATCCACCCGCGCGCCGAATGCGGCGAAGGCGTCCGGTCCGTTCCTGATGAGGTAGTCGAGTTTGCGCCGGTTGGCGTCGTTCTCGGCGGTCTTCATGGCGAACTCGAAGCGGTTGCGGAGCGTCTCGAGCTGCAGCGGGTAGAGCTTCTTCTCCTTGACCAGCACCTGTTCGCGCACGCCGACTTTGCCGAAGTCGTGCAGCAGCGAGGCGTAGCGGATCTCGCGCACCTGCTCGGCGCTGAAGCAGATGTCGCGGTAACGGTCGTCGTCGCGGTCGACGACGCGGGCCAGCTCGACGGTGAGATCGGCCACGCGGAAGGAATGACCCGACGTGGTCGGATCGCGCTGCTCGATGGCCGTGACCGCGGCGGTGACGAAGCCTTCGAACAGACGCTCGATCGATTTGTAGAGAGAATTGTTCTCGACTGCCACCGCTGCCTGCGCGGCCAGAGAGCGCATCAGCTCGACGGTCTCGTGATCGAACGGAACGGCCTCCGACGGAACCGTCTCGGCGGTCAGCTTGGCCGGCGGTCCCGGCTTCCGCCGGTTGATCAGTTGCAGGACGCCGACGAGCTCGCCGACGTGGGTGACCATCGGAAAGACGAGCATCGAGCGGGTCAGGTAGCCGTTCTTTTCATCGAACGAGCGGTTGATCGAGTACTCGGCATCCGCGGGGATGGAATAGGCGTCGTCGATGACGAGGGTGTCACCGGTCAGTGCCACCCAGCCGGCCAGACTGCGGCGTGTGATCGGCAGGACCATTTCCTCGAAGGCGCCGACTTTGATGGAATCGTTCTGCGCCAGTTTCCAGCGCAGCACCTTCTCGCCGTCGACCTCGTCCAGCAGGTAGAGCGACCCGGCATCGGCGCGCGAGAGCTCGCGGGCTTTGCTGAGGATCGTGGTCAGCAGCACGGAGTGATCGCGCTCGGTGGAGAGGGCGATGCCGACTTCGCTCAGCTCGCGCAGCTCGCGGGTGCGCTGGCCGAGCTGGCGCTCCAGTTGATCGGCGCGCACCTTCTGATAGAGCGACTGCCAGGCGCGCTTGACGGCGCGCATCAACGATGACGCCGGCGGGTTCTCCGGAAGTTCGATGTAGATGGTGTCGTCGGTGAGCCACTTCGGCTCTTCCTCCAGGCCGACGCCGACGATGGCCATGCGCCGATCGAAGGACGATGGCCGGCCGTTGTTGATGGCCGGATCGAGGAGGATCACGCGGAGGGAGCCGGCATCGCTGTTCAGTTCGTCGAGGCTGGTGACGGGACGAGAGAAGATCGATTCCCGGCGCAGGGCATCGGCGTACCGACCGATCGGAAAGCTCTCGGAATGGACCAGCGTCAGCGTCTGCATTGAAGTGTCGGCGTTGGCTGCAACCGGGGCGTTCCCATCGATCTTCCATGCGGCCATGGAACCGCTTACAATCCGCCGCGCTGGGCGGATTATGGCACCGATCCGGCGAGAATGTTGCCGCGTCGACGAGCGTTCAGGCCGTCGACCGCACCGGTAGTTTCCTCAGGAGGATCCTTGGCAGCCTATACGACGGAAACCATCACGCCCAAGCATCACGATGCCCTGGTGGCGTGGCAGAAGAAGAACTTCCCCGAGCTGGAGTTTCTGCAGACGAACTGGTCGAAGTATTACAACCAGACGCCGTTCCAGCTTTTCGCCAAGGTCGGCAAGCTGGCCTCGGAGAACATCACCTACGGCCGCATGACCGGCCAGCCGCGCTTCGAACAGGCCGGCGACATGGTGGGCAACATGTTCTACACGGCGCGCGACATCATCCGGGCGCAGGCGTCGACCGAGCTCGGCTCGATCCAGCAGCACCGTCTCACCCTGGAGGAAGCGCCGACCGACCAGATGAAGCTGGCCGTGCTCCGCATCATGGCCGAGGAGCTGCGGCACGGGTATCAGATGTTCTGGGTCTTCGACCACGACAAGAGCTGGAAGAAGCCGGGGCATCCCGACGTGGCCCAGGAGACGATCGATGAGTTGCTGGCGATGGAGCTGGGCAACCACGTGCTCGATGCCTTCAACATCCCCTTCGTGAACTTCATCGACAATGTCGTCTTCGCCACGGTGATCGATCTGGTCGGGAAGTATCAGCTCGAGATGCAGAAGGTCTTTTCGTACGCGCCGATGGCGCGTTCGATGGGTCCGATGCTCTCCGAGGAAGGCTTCCACATCGGCAGCGGCCGCGGCTTTCTGCGCGACCTGGCCGTGGCGGCACACAACGACACGGGCAAGTACTCGATCGAAGAGATCCAGAAGGTGCTCAACGTCTGGATCCCCCGCGGCGTGGAGATGTTCGGCAACGAGCGCGGCGGCGAGACGTCGATCGCCTTCGGCTTCAAGGACCGCAACAACGGCACGGCGCAGAGCGAGTACTACAGCGAGGTGCGCGAGGTTCTGGAGCTGGTGAACATCGCCGTGGTCCAGACGAAGGTAAAGGGCACCCCTGCCCCCGAGGCGCGCACGATCGTCCGCGAAGTACAGGACACGCGCGAGATCGTCAGCGGCGTGGAGCCGAAGGATCTGCTCTTCGCCCCCGACGTGAAGTTCTTCCGCTCCCGCGGGATGGAGGAGATCGCCTTCATGCCGTACGACGTGAACGGCGAGATGATCACGGAGAATGGGAAGCCGGTAAGCGGCGAGAAGTACGTCGAGTACCTGAAGACGACGCTTCCCGACTACTACACCGCCGGCCGCGAGTTCGGCAAGTATCGCGAAGCGCTTCTGGGCCGCGAGGCGCCGCAGCCGGGGCGGAGTTACGGGTGGTGAGGGGTTATCGGTAATCAGTTCGGTTGTCGGTAGTCGGTTATCGGTTGTCGGTTCTCGCGGTCGCTGGTCAACCGTCGAAATACTGACCACCGATAACTGACAACCGATAACCGATAACTCCTCCCGCTGAAGTTTTCAAACTTGAGACTTGCGATTGATCGCCGTGCGCGGCTACCCTTCGCTGCGCATGTTCCGTAAGCTCATCCCCTTCACACTTCTCCTTTTCATCGCATGCGGCCGGCTGAAGGAGCCGACCGCGCCGGGGGCCGGCGCGGGCGATCCGATCGATCCGACGGCGACGTTCACCCGCGTGCAGAACGAGGTCTTCACGCCGACCTGCGCCCAACTGGGATGCCACGATCCGCTGGGGCGGCAGGAGAGCATGATCCTCTCACCCGGCCGCGCCTATGCCATGAGCGTCGGCGTGGCCAGCATCGAGAACCCCGCTCTCATGCGGGTGTCGCCGAGCGATCCGACGAATTCGTATCTCTACCGCAAGATCACCGGCGCCGGAATCACCGGCGACCGCATGCCGCAGGGCGGCCCCTTTCTCACCGACCCGCAGATCAAGCTCGTGCGCGACTGGATCCGCCGAGGTGCGCCAAATGACTGATCCGAAGGCAGAAGGCAGAAGGATGAAGGCAGAAGTGATGACCGCCAAGACCGAAACGAAACGTATCTCCGCCTTCTGCCTTCTGCCTGCTGCCTTCTGCCTTCTGATAACCTTCTGCCTTCACGCGCAGGACAATCCCTACACCCCCTCCCGTCCCGTTCCGCTGGGCGATGCGCTGCTGTCGCTGCCGACGTCGCATATCCCGACCGAGGGGACGTGGGAGGTGAAGTTCACCCATCGATTCAACCAATCGATCGATCAGGGGAGTTTCAGCGACCGGGTACACTCGCTTTGGGGGCTGGACAGCAATGCCGACGTCGGCATCGGCTTCTCGTACGTGATCACGCGCGACCTGCAGGCGACGTTCATGCGCAGCAATGCCAGCGACGACATCGAGACGTCGCTCAAGTACGTGGTGGTGCAGCAGGCGCCGGCGATCCCCTTCTCGCTGGCAGTGCGGGGGGGGATGGACTGGCGGACGGAGCGCGGCATCAATGACCGGACGTCGTTCTTCGCGCAGGCGATCATCTCGCGGCAGTTCGGCGGCCATGCTGAGATCTTCCTGATCCCGACCTATGCAACGAATGCCGGACGCGCGGTCAGCGGAAACGCATCGACAGCGCTGTTCAAGCACGCGGCGAATGTGCCGGTGGGGGCGGCGGTGATCATCCGGCCCGGCCTGAGCGTGGTGGCGGAGCTCATCCCGAAGAACCGCGACCTGCCGGCGTCGGCGAACGGGGGGGATTTCGGCTGGGCGCTGGGACTCAAGCGCGCCATCGGCGGGCACTACTTCGAGATCCTGCTAACGAACAGCAACGCCACGCACGTCGACCAGTACGTGACGTCGACGTACCAGGGCTCGCCGTTGAACAAGAGCGATCTTCATCTCGGTTTCAATATCGAGCGTAGATTCGGGCGGCGGCACTAAGAGCCTGCACGGTAGAAACGTTGTTGCGCTACTGCTGGCGGAGCCTTTGGACAACCAACGCTGCCGGCCGTGCCGGCCCGGCGCCGGCCGCCTTACGGGATCTCGGTGCCTTCGACGACGAGATCGGCGAGATCGATGTCATCGCCCGGCTCGCCCGGCTTCTCGTTCTTCCGCTGAGCACGCTTTTCGGCTTTCAACTGCTGACGCTCGCGCTTGGCTTGCTCGCGCTGACGTTTGACGACGGATACTTGTGGCCTGCCCATAAACCTCCACATAACGAAAAGGGCAGGATCGCTCCTGCCCTTTCGTCGATGACAAGATCGGCTACTTAGACGGCGACTACGTTGGCCGCCTGCAGACCTTTCGGTCCTTTGACGATATCGAACTCGACCGCGGCTCCTTCGGGAAGCGACCGGAAGCCTGCGCCCTGGATCGCCGAGAAGTGGACGAATACGTCGTCACCGTTCTCGCTGGTGATGAAACCGAAACCCTTGGCGTCGTTGAACCACTTGACGTTACCTTGTGTTCTCATCTTTGAATCTCCTTTCTGTGCTGCCTTCGGAGATTCAAAACGGTGTTCTTCGTCTCAACTCGGCAAATCACGGATGCACAGGCCAACCGGGTGAGGTAGCAACCTATTCCGGTAACCGCTGCAATACGGAAACTGGCATCATGGCGACCCGTTTGCAGTTATTGATGCCGATGCGCTGCCCTGAGTGCAACACCCCGTATGAAGCCAACGCCGCGGCCTGTTCGCGTTGCGGCCTGCTGCTGCTGAATCTGGCCCCCCACCGCCGCTCGGAGGACCTGTCGACGAAGAAGCGCCGCGCCGCCGACCAGATGGCGCCGTGCAAATTCTGCGGCAGCGAGATCCCGTTGAACGCCATCCGCTGCCGGCAGTGCTCGGAGATCGTGAACGACGATTTTTATCGCGAGCGTGCCCAGCGCACCCGCGCCCGGATCAACCACGCCAGTTGGGTGGCCTACATCTTCGGCCTCGGCGCGCTGCTGGTGTTCCGGCCGGTCGGCCTGGTCTCCATCGGCGCGGGCCTGCTTCTCTCGATCCTCTACTACGCGATCCCGGTCGAGCCTCCGGCATCCAAACGCAATCCGCGCAAGCGCATCTCGCTCTGGCAGCGAATCCGCCAACAGACCAAAATGGAGCGGGTGGCGATTTCGATCCCCAACCTGCCGAAGAGGAAGATCGTCTTCATCGGAACGCCGCTCATCGCCGCGATCATCGGCTATTCCGCGAATGCCGTCCTCCTGCAGCAGCCGGTCAACGATGTGCTGCGCGAGAATGCCGCGTTCGCCGGCATGGACGTTTCCGCGCACTACCAGTACTACGTGGTGCCGGGCGTGGTGGTCTACGACCTCCGCACCATCGGCGTGCGCCAGACGCCGATCGACGTCCACACGGCCTTCCTGGAGTTTGCCAAGAAGCTGCGCGACAAGCGCTACAAACGCGTGGAGCTGTCGTACCGCGGCACGACGAAGTTCTCCATCGACGGCGCCTCGTTCCACAAGATCGGCGAGGAGTACACGAAGCGAAACTTCGATTACGTGCTCTACACCGTCCCCCGCCTCTTCCACCGCGAGGGATCGCCGGCCGCGCCCCCCGCCACCTCCGACCGCGACGCCCTGCTCCAGTTCCATCGCCAGTGGTACGGGAATGACCAACTGACGCGCAGCGTGGCGAACGGGCTGTAGGCCGGAGAGCATAAAGGTTGCCGGGTTTCCAAAACCGGCGATCAACTGACGCGCAGCGCTCGCGAACGGATGTGGACGGCCTCGCGGCGTATAATCGGCAGCGAAAGAGGCAAATCATGGACCTTGTTTATCGACGCATGGACAAGACACTCGCCAATCTCAGCCAAATCGTGTCGGGTAACCACCGGGTTGTTCTCACCACGGATGGCGAGCCAACTGCCATTCTCCTTAGCATAGACGACTACCGGTCGATGCAGGCCACCATTGCTCTCGCAAACGACCCGGCAATGTTGCAGCACGTGTTGAACGACGCACAGAAGATGAGCGCAGCTACGCCGGAGGAACTTGCGCTTGCCTCGGTCTCTGAGGACTCTGCGCTTGCCTCCGTTTCTCAGGATTAGCTTCGACCCAATCATTCTCAAGCTCATCGGACGCGATGAGCGCATCCGAGCGTGTCTACTTCCCGTCTTTGACGACATCAAGGCGGGTCGGGGTCACCTACGCCGCGTGTATGTGAAAACTGAGATCTATTGGAGCGATGCATGCGGTCTCCGTCTGCTCATCACCGTATCGCGCGACCGGACACACGTCCGGATCAGCGGCTATCAGATCGTTGAGGCCGTCGAGCCATGACAACCCTCCTGCCGTATGTCAGCCGTGTCCTCATCCTCATCGGAGGTGTGTGCGGTCTTTGGGGGGCGGTACAAATTGCAAATCAGCTCACAGGTACCATCGATGGATGGTCTGACCTTGCTGAGGTCTTCATGAGCGCAGTCGTGCGTGGAGACAAAGCGAAGGGCGCAGTGGCCGTTTCTAGAAATGAGAAGGAGCACAGACTCACCACCCTCCAAGGACTCGCCTTCGTGTTCCTGGGCTTTCTTCTGCAATCGGCCGGAGCGCTACTCGATCTCTTCACCTTTCGTTGATTCTGTCGGCTCGCTACAGCAGCCCCTCGGCCTCCAATTCCTTCGTCAGAGCCCGCGCGTCGGTGAACTGGAAGGCGCGCATGCCGATGGCTCGGGCGGCCAGGACGTTCTCCAGCAGATCGTCGATGAAGACCGTCTGCTGGGGCGTGGTGCCGATCGTTTCCAGCGCGCTGCGGAAGACGTCGGGATCCGGCTTCGCGCTCTTAATACGGTGCGAGAAGATGAGCGGCTCATCCTTGTGAAACAGGCCCGCGAACAGCGTCGGGATGACCTCGGCGTGGGTCTCGTTCGAGTTCGAGAGGAAGGCGACGCGATACCGCTCCCGGACGCGATCGAGCAGATCCTCGATGCCGGGCATGGTGCCGTCGAAGAAGTCGGACCAGACGCGGTGAAACTCGCGGATCGAGCCCCTGTAGCCGGCGTGGTCGCAGAGAAACTCGTAGAACTCGTAAAACGAAACCGCTCCCCGCTCCATGTCCCGATACGCCCCCGGCTGCTCGAGCAGCTCGACGAGCTCGTCCCGCGAGATGGAGGCATCGGCGCAGACCGCCGCCAGCACACGCTCGTACGCGAGCTTGATGACGGTGTTGCCGAGGTCGAAGAGGAAGCAGGTGGAAGACATGGTTGCTGGGTTGCTGGGTTGCTGGGTTACTAGGTTGCTGGGTCGCTGGGGTTCTGAGTTTTGTTCTCCTCCGAGCAACTCAGCAACCAAGCAACCCTGCAACCTACATTCGGAACACCCCAAACCTCGGATCCTCGATCTTCGCGTTGTTCGCGATCGACAGGCCAAGGCCGAGGTATGTGCGGGTCTCGGCGGGATCGATGACGCCGTCGTCCCAGAGACGCGCGGTTGAATAGTATGGGGAGCCTTCGGTCTCGTACTTGCGGAGAACCGGATCGGCGATGGCGCGCTCTTCCTCGCTCGAGAGCTCCTTCCCTTCGCGGGCCAGTTGATCGCGCTTCACGGTGGTCAGCACGCCGGCGGCCTGCTCCCCGCCCATCACGCTGATGCGCGCGTTCGGCCACATCCAGAGAAACCTCGGCGAGTAAGCCCGGCCGCACATGCCGTAGTTGCCGGCGCCGAACGAGCCGCCGATGATGACCGTGAACTTCGGCACCGTGGAGTTGGCAACAGCGTGCACCATCTTGGCGCCGTCCTTGGCGATGCCGCCGCGCTCGTACTCCTTCCCCACCATGAAGCCGGTGATGTTCTGGAGGAAGATCAGCGGGATGCGCCGCTGGTTGCAGAGCTCGATGAAATGCGTGGCCTTGAGCGCGCTCTCGGAGAAGAGCACGCCGTTGTTGGCCAGGATGCCGGCCTTGTAGCCGAAGATCCGGGCGAAGCCGGTGACGACCGTCGGCGCGTAGCG
>Ga0247668_1000030_pt1 | contig 53683 bp, 47 predicted proteins | sample CNK09_metaG_FD_182737 | JGI IMG/M metagenome (GOLD analysis project Ga0247668, IMG submission 182737) | Soil microbial communities from Purdue University Martell Research Forest, Indiana, United States - CNK09 | ecosystem: Environmental > Terrestrial > Soil > Temperate forest > Bulk soil...
CAGCACCGAGAAGATGCCTACCCCGCCGATCAGGAGCGAAATGCCGGCGATCGAGAAGAAGACGATGCGCCAGTTGCGCAGGATCCGGACGATGTTCCCACGCTCCTTGAGGATCTCTTTACCGACGTTCTCGACGTGTACATCGTGGATGTTGCTGTGCGCGTGCGCCACGATCCCCGCCGCCTCATCCTCGGCATCGATACTCTTCTCGGGATCGTCGGTCTTGGCCAGCATGTAGGAGATATCGCGGCCGAACATGTCCTGATAGACCGTGAACGGGATGTACGCGCCGCCGGTCTCTTTGCGCATGTCGTCGTCGTTCACGAACTCCATGTTGAATTTCGTGCCGACGCCGATGACGGTGAGCCGCCGTCCGCCGATGCTGACCTGCTGGCCGACGGCGTTGTCGCCACCGAAGAGCTGCTCTTTCAACTTGAAGCCCAGCACGCAGACCGGCTTCTTGGCCTCGACGTCGCTCTCGCCGAGGAAGCGGCCGGCGATGGTCTTGCGTCCCTTGATGGCCACGAACGCGGGAGTGATGCCATAGACGTCGATGCGGCGCGTGACTCTGCCGGCGGTGACGACGGCGCGCGACTCGCCGACGGGACCGACGGAGCTGATCAGAGTGCTCCCCTCGAAATACCTCTGATCCTCGACGCGGAGTCCATGGGAGAGATGTGCTTTGGCGCGCTCCATCGGATCGGTCGGCGTGCGATGCGAAAGGACGAGAACACCGTCCATGCCGAGGTCCTCGACACCCTGCCACACACCGAGCTCCACGCCGTCGAGCACCGACATCACCACGACGATGGCCAGCGTGCCGAGGATGACGCCGATGAGCGTGAAGAACGAACGGAGCGGATGCCCCTTCACTTCCTCGAGGCTGGTTCGGACGGATTCGAGCAGTTGCATGGCTTACTCCGCCCTCAGCGCTTCGATGGGATTCAAACGGGACGCGCGGATGGCCGGGTACATGCCGAAAATAAGGCCGGTGCCGGCGGCGAAGACGATGGCCCAGACCGCGGTACCGACCGTGACCGGTGCCGGGTCGCGGGTCAGGGCGGCGATACCGTCGCTGAAGAACTTGCCGACGGCGATGCCGAGAAACCCGCCGACGACCGAAACGAGAATGGTCTCGGAAAGGAACTGGACGAAGATCTGCGCCGGCGAGGCGCCGACAGCCTTGCGCGTTCCCACCTCCCGCACCCGCTCGTTGAACGACGCCAGTTGGATGTTCATCACCACGATGCCGCCGACGAGGAGCGAGATGATCCCGCAGATCATGAAGGTCATGTCATACATCTGGTTGTTCGCTTCGTTGCGCTTGAGGTTGGCCACGCGTGAGTAGACGTCGAAGTCCTTCGTCCCGTGCTCGCGGAGAAGAATGCTCTTGATCTCATCGACGGCGTCCTGATTGCGCTTCACGTCCTTCATGCGCACGTGCATGAAGGAGACCTTCCCCCGCTCGAGCGTGTCCCCCTTGCGCGTGACGAAGGTGGTGAATGGGATGTAGATCTGGCGGTTCATCCAGCGCATCACGTTCCGCTTGTGGTCGAAGCTGAAGTACTTCTCCTCCATGACGCCGACGACGAGGTAGCCGGTGCCGTTGATGGTCAGCGTCTTCCCGATCGGATCGTCGCTGCCGAAGAATTCCTGGGCCCGCTCGGTGCCGAGGACGACCACACGCGCGGCCGTGGCCAGATCGTTGTCGGTGATAAAGCGGCCCACGCCGGCGTGGAAGTCGTTCATCGGCGAGTAGGCCGGCGTGATGCCCATGATGCTCCGCGGCTTCTCGATGTCGCGGTACCGAAGAGTCATCGTTTCGTTGGCGACGGGCGAGACGAGATCGATCTCTTTCGCATCCCGCTTGAGAATGAGCGCATCACGATAGGTCAGGCCTTTCGAGGCCAGCGCCTTGGCGTCGAGCGTCACCTTCCCGGTCGGCTTGTCGGAGACGTAAATCTTCTGGATGCCGCCGGAGACGCGGTAATACTCCATCGATGCCGCCTTGCCGGCCACGGAGAGCGAGAAGGTGGCCACGATCGATCCGGCGCCGAGGATGATGCCGACGAGCTGCAGCATCGTGCGGCCGAAGTGGTCCTTGATGTCGCGGATGCCGTCGATGATGGATTCGAAGAGGATCATTGGTCGCTGTGCTCGGTTATCGGTTGTCGGTTATCGGTTGTCGGTTACTCGGCTTTTGACGACGCGCGCAGCGCCATCAACCGGCAACCGACAACGCGGCGAAGCCGCTATTCGTCCACGATCTCTCCATCGACCAGCGTGATCCTTCGCTGCGTGCGGGAGGCGATGGCCGGGTCATGTGTAACCAGGACGATGGTCTCGCCGTGGCCGGCCAGCTCCTCGAAGATGTTGATGATGTCGGAGCCGGTCTTCTGGTCCAGATTGCCGGTCGGCTCGTCGGCCAGGATGAGGGACGGCGCATTGACCAGCGCCCGGGCGATGGCGACGCGCTGCCGCTGCCCGCCGGAGAGCTCGTTGGGACGATGCTTGGCCCGCTTCTCCAGGCCGACGCGCTGAAGCGCTTTGAAGGCGCTCTCGCGCCGCTCTTCGCGCCCGACGCCGGCGTACAGCAGCGGCAGCTCGACGTTCTTGAGGATCGATGCGCGCGGCAGCAGGTTGAAGGTCTGGAAGACGAAACCGATCTTCTGATTGCGGACGCGGGCCAGAGCGCGCGCCGACATCTCGGCGACGTCTTCGCCGTCGAGCCAGTACTTGCCGGTGGTCGGCGTGTCGAGGCATCCGAGGATGTGCATCAGCGTCGACTTGCCGGAGCCGGAGGGGCCGATGATGGCCACGAACTCGCCCTTCTCGATGGCCACGTCCACCCCGCGCAAGGCCTGTACGGCGTTCTCGCCGGAGTCGTAGGTCTTGGAGATGTCGTCGAGCTGGATGAGAGCCTTCGTGGCCGGCTCGGGTTGCTCGTATTGAAGTAATGCGCTCATGTTGGCTCGCTTCGCTCGCGTTGTCGGTTGTCGGTTGGGGTTGCTGGGCTGCAGGGTTGTTGAGTTGCTGGGCTGCTCTCTACTCAGCAACCATGCAACTCAGCAACCGAGCAACCCAATCAACCGACAACCGACAACGCCCCGCGGGCGCCGTTAATCGTCGTTTTCGTCCTTCTTCTTGTCCGCCGGAAGCGTCGGATCTTCGAGGGCCACTTCCTCCCCGATCTTGAGACCCTTCACCACTTCGACCCGGGCGTTGTCGGAGAGGCCGGTGACGATGGTCCGCTTTTCGAAGAATTGCTTCCAGCCGTCCTTGTCGGGTGCCACCCCCTCTTTCTTCACGGCTTTCGTCGGGACGGTGTTGGGATCGAGCTTCTTCTTGACGAAGACCAGCTCCACGCCGTCGCGCTGGAAGACCGACTCGACGGGAACGGTGAGCACCTTGTCCTTCCGCTCGCCGTTGACCTCGATGTTGGCGGTCATGCCGGAGCGCAGCTCGCGGCCCTGCGCATCGAGACGGATCTCGACGTCGAACACGCGCACTTTGTCGTCGATGCGTACGGCCGGGGCGATGCGGTCGATGCGGCCGGCGAAGGAGATTTTGGAGTAGGCATCGAGGGTGACCTTGACCGGCATGCCGACCCGGATCTTGCCGATGTCGACTTCGTTCACGCCGGCCTTGACGATCATCTTGGAGACGTCGGCCACGCTGAAGAGCACCGTCCCGGCGTTGAACGAGGAGACGCCGCTGGTGATCGTGTCGCCGATCTCGACGTTCTTGGTCAGGAGAACCCCGTCCATCGGCGAGACGACGTTGGAGCCCTGAAATTTGTTGGCGGCCTGGGCGATGGGGATGCCGCTCCGCTCGACGATGTTGTATTTCTCTTCCGTTTTCTCGTACTCCTGCCTCGCGGCAAGGTACTCGGCCTCGGAATCGCGGTTCTGTTTGCCGGCCAGGAGGCCGGATTCAAAGAGGCTGTGATCCGATTCGTAGTTCTTCTTGGCCTGGTCATAGCGGATCTTCGACGCCGTCAGTGCGTTCTTGACGTCGGCGATCGACTGGGCCTGGTTGAGGTCGGGCTCGATGCGCGCCAGCATCTCGCCGCGCTTCACCGAATCGCCGTCGCGATGAAAGATCTCGGTGACTTTGCCCGAGACGACGCTCTTGACGTCGACCTTGACCTCGGGCTGCACATTGCCGACCTCGGTGACCTTGACCTGGATGTCCGCGACCTCGGTCTTCCCCACCTTGACCGGCAGCTTCACTTCCTGCTTCTTCCCGGCCGCCTTCATCGCCACAAGGGTGACGATGATGGCCACCACCAGGACGATGACCGACCAGACCGCAACTTTCTTCTTCCGCTTGCCGCTCATAGAACACTCCTCGAACTCGTTGCTGCCAGCATTAACGTCCGAGGAGGCGGAAGGTTTCAGGATGTGACAGGGAACGGACAAGAGTGTCTTTGCGGTACTCGCGAAACCTAAACCTGGGGATCGCCGTTGGTCCGGGCGGCCGAAAATCGCCGTCGCAGAATATCCGCGGGACTGATGAACCCGGCCACCCGCCCTTCGTCGTCGATCACCGGGGACCGATCAATACCCGCGTGGGCCATGCGGCGGATCAGATCGAGCATGTCATCGCTGGCGTTTGCGACGATGACGTTCGGCTGGACGTGCGCAGCGATCGACTCCTCCATCGTCCCGGCACGCGCGGCGACCTCGATCGCCGTCGACGGCAGGAAACCGAGAAGCCTGCCGTCTTCGTTGACGACGGGATAGGCGCGGTGGCGGCTCCCGGAGATGCGGCGGGCGGCATCGAGCATCGAGAGGTCGGCACGCACGGTGACGATGGCGGAGCTCATCACGTCGGCGGCGGTCAGTCCGGCCAGCGGATCGTTCGTCTCGACCGGCTCGCGGAAACCCTCCTCGTGCATCTGCAGCTCGGTCAGGCTGTGCGGCGTGATGCGGCGCGAGAGACTGGTGGCGATGGCAACGGCAAGCATGACCGGAAGCACGAGACCATAGTCGCCGGTGGTTTCGAAGACGATAAGCACCGCGGACACCGGGCAGCGCAGGAAGGCTGCGAAGAACGCGCCCATGCCGATGAGGGCGTACGCCCCGGGGTCGACGTGCGCGTGCGGGAGGGCGATCGCGGCGAGATGGCCGATACTCCCGCCGAGTGCGGCGCCGATGAAGAGGGATGGAGCGAAGGTCCCGCCGATCACGCCGCACGACAGCGCGGCGACAAACGCGGCGATCTTGCCGCCGAATGCCATCGTGGTCTCCCGCAACGTGGCGCCGCCGTGGAGGAAGAGCGACGTCGTCTCGTAGCCGACGCTGAGGATGCGCGGAATGAAAACGCCGATCGCACCGACGATAGCGCCTCCGAGGGCCGCCCGGATGGCTGCGTGGGGCACGGCTCCCGCCATCGCGCGACGCAGTTTCCAGATGGCCAGAATGGCCACGCCGCCGGCGATGCCCGCAATCACGCCTGCCGCGGCGAAACCGATCAGCTCGCGCAGATCGCTCCACGACGCCGGCGAGACCGGCAGGATCGGCTTTCCGCCCAGCATCAACCGCTCCACCACCGCAGCGGCTACCGCGGCGACGATCGTGCCGCCGAGGAGATCGCGGCCGGCAGTGCCCATGACTTCTTCCAGCGCGAAGACCACTCCGGTGATCGGTGTGTTGAAGATCGCGGCGATGCCGGCCGCGGTGCCGACTGGAATCATGCTTCGTACGATGTTCTTCGGCGCGCGGGCGGCGCGGGCGATCCACATCGCCGCACCGACTGCGATCACGACGGTCGGCCCCTCCGGCCCGAGCGGCGCTCCGGCGCCGAGCGAGACCGGTGTCAGCGCCAGCGTGGCCAGAATGCTGCGGTCGTCGAGGACGGCTACATCCTCCTCATACGCGCGACGGACGCGGGCCAGATTCGCTCCCGACGCAAACGGCGCCACGCGCCGGATGACGAGTGCGATCAGGAACGACGCGACCGCGGGCACGGCGATCACGAGCGCGTAACGCAACGGCGTGTGCTGATGAAGCGCCGCGGCGATCAGCACCCAGCGCATCGCGTCCACCAATTGATGAAAACCGACCGCCACGATGCCGCACGCGGCACCGGCAACGATCAGGAGAAACAGAGGAAAACGGCGCATGAGAGGGAATGAAATGAATGAAATGCGCAAATAGTGCCCGTCTCGCGGTCTTGCGGTCTCGCGGTCTCGCGGCCTCGCGGTCTCGCGGTCTCGCGGCAAGAGTCTACCGCGACGAAAGTCAACGCAACCCCGAGGCCTCGGTTTTGGATGTGACAGGGAACGCCGGCGGCCGGCCGCCGATCACGGTTGTTCCCGGTGAAGGCCTAATCGAGATGATAGACACGAATGGATGCTCCGATTCGCCGGTATGGTTTTCCAGCGATCAGGTGACGGAGCCAATCACGCACCTCCGGGCTGTGCGCTTCTCCGATGGCGATCTGCATCTCGCTGATCGCAAACCAGCCGTGAACCTCCTGTGGCTTCCTGAGCAGGGTGACTGGTGGAAGGCCGATCCGATCGAGCTCGGCGGACGTGAAGAGCGAGACGCTGATGCTCGGGATGTGCTCACGGCGGGCAAAACGGGCCAGTCGCAGCAAGTCCTGACCCCAATCGAGATTGCTGTCATTCAGGATCCGACTGGGCTCGCGCGCGAATCCGTTGAACCATGGCAGGTAGTCCGGATGGGCAACCACACCGTCGATCAGGAGCCAGAGAACGAGCGCGGCGCTGACGATCCGGAAGCGCGGCAAGCTCACGATCGCAGCGGCCGCCGCGATCGCCAGAGGAGCGTAGACCGGCAGCACGTGACGAACTCCGATGTTGATGTGGCTGGTCATGGCCACGGCGAGGATGGCGCCGGCGATCAGCGGGATCTCAGGGCGCCGCCGTGCGAGCAGAATGCAGCCGGCCAGCGCCAGGACAAGGAATGGGATCGGTGTCTTGAAGAAGAGCGCGACCGGAAAGTAGTACCACCAGCCGTTCCAGCTCATCTCGCCGAACAGGAAGGCCCTGTGTCCGGCAGCATTGTGATGTTGCACCTCAGTCAGGCCGCTGATGAGCGGATGGAAACTGCATCCAAATGCCGCCCAAACCAGCGCCGCCGCAAGGATCACCGCTGCCGCCATGTGAATGACGACGACCGGTCGAATCAGCGAGGAGCCACCCCTCCGGCTTCGCATCCACTGCACGATCACGAGGGCGAGTGCGGCAGCGGGAAAATAGATGCCGAAGGAGTATTTCGACAGCGCTCCCGCTGCGAACGCCAGCCCGGCGATGATGCTTCGCCGCCACGATGGCGCGTCGAGCGCGCGCGTCAGGGCGTCGAGCGCGAGTGGCAAGGTCGCCGTAACGGCCATATCAGTCGTCGCCAGCCCGCCGTGAGCGAGGATCGGCGGCAGCATTGCGAACAATGCGGCGGCGAGGAGTCCCGCGCCTGGTGAGAGCAGGTGAGTCGCCCATCGCGCCACTGCCACGATACCGAGGGCGAGGAAAAGAAGGTTGCCCAGACGCGCGCGCGCCAGATTCTGCGTGTAGCGATCATTGCGCAGCAGAAGGGCGTTGCCTCGCCCGACCGCGTCGGTTCTGGAAGGTTCGGGCGTGTTCAAAAACGGGAGGGCGAAGAAGATGCGAGCGAGTGGAGGGTGTTCGATGTCCGTGGTGAACGTGTGCTTCTTCAAGGCGTCGTACCCACCCGCCAAATGGTTGGGCTCGTCGCTGGTCTGGCTGAAGACTCGATGGGTCATCATGACGCGGCCCAGCGTAAGGGTCACGACCACGGCGAGCGCGATTCTGAAGCGCCAGGAACCGGTCGTCATCAGATGCGGCAATCCCGCCACGAGATCATCGACCTAAAAGTACCGGATCGTCAGCTCGATCAGCTTCTTCTTGAAGTTCGTGTACGGCGGGTAGAGAAGCTGGATGGCGCTGAATCGCGTCGGTTGCTCGAAGACGCCGCGGGCGTTGGAGAAGGCTTCGAAGCCGAAAACACCGTGGGCTTTGCCGACGCCGCTCTCCCCCACGCCACCGAACGGCAGATTCAACTGGTAGAACTGGATGAGCGTGTCGTTGATGGCGGTGCCGCCCGCCGAGGTGCGGCGGATGACTTCGTCGATGACCTTGCGGCTGCGGCTGAAGAGGTAGAGCACCAGAGGCTTCTCGCGCGCGGCGATCACGCGGAAGGCATCCTCGAGCGTCTTATACGTCATCATCGGCAGCAGTGGTCCGAAGATCTCCTGCTGCATGATGGGAGACTCTGGTTTCACGTTGGTGAGGACCGCCGGTGCGATGGCGCGATGGTCGAACTCTCCGCCGGCGACGACCTCCGCACCGCCGGCAACGGCATCGTCGAAGAGACGCTTGACACGCGCGGCATGACGGTCGTTGACGATCACGCCGGTCTCGGGAGCGATCGCGGCGCGGAGCTTTTCGACGAAGGGATCGCGAATGGTCTCGTCGACGAGCAGGTAATCGGGAGCGATGCAGATCTGACCGGAGTTGAGAAACTTGCCCCAGGCGATCTTCTTCGCCGCCTCGTCGAGATTGGCGGTGCGGTCGACGATGACGGGCGATTTTCCGCCCAGTTCCAGCGTCACCGGCGTCAGATGTTCCGCGGCGGCTTTCATGACCACGCGGCCGACCGCCGGGCTGCCGGTGAAGAAGATGTGGTCCCACTTTTTCCGCAGCAGCGCCTCGGCCACGCCGGCATCGCCTTCGACCACGGCGACTTCGTTCTCATCGAACAGCTCGCCGAGAATCTGCTTCATGCACGCGCTCGTATGCGGCGTCATCTCCGACGGCTTGATGGTCACGCAGTTTCCCGCGGCGATCGCGGAAACGAGCGGCCCCAGGGTGAGGTTCACCGGGAAGTTCCATGGCGAGATGATGAGAACGACCCCTTTCGCCTCGTACACGATGCGCGACCGTGAGCCGAGCAGCGCCAGCGGCGTGGCCACTCGGCGCGGCCGCATCCACCGGCGCAGATGGCGGATGGCGTGCCTGGCCTCGCTGACCACAGGATAGATCTCCGACATGTCGACCTCCGGGGCCGGCTTCTCGTAATCGGCGAGAAGCGCGGCCTGAAGGCCGGCGCGATGGGTGAACATCGCGGCGTGAAGGCGGCGAAGCTTATCGATCCGCTGGTCTGCCGAGCCCGCGGCTACCGCGTCGCGATTCTCCCGCTGCTTCGCGTAGATGCGCTCGATCTCTTCCGAGGCGGACGCCAGCGCAAAGCGCGGATCGATGCTCACCACGAACCGCAGTTTATCCGATTGCTCCGGCTCCCCCGCCTTCTCGGAGTCTGCGCGGCAGAACGATGAAGCGAAGATGATGGCCGAGCCTTGGGCAACAAGCGCTGCCGGCCGTGCCGGCCTACGGAAAGTCGATCTCGGCGATGTCGGTGAACTTCACGAACCGGTACGTTCCTGTCGATTTCTCGCGACCGTAGAAATCGACTTCCGTACCGTGGCAGCTATCCTTGAAGAAAACCGGCGTGACCGTGCCCGACTTCATCTCCGCGCTCGCCGTGAGCAACGAACCTTCGCAGCAGGACGCCAGGGTCGACGCCGTGGCCGGGCCAACGATCTTCCGGAACTCGGTCTTGCTCGGGGTGAAGGCAGAGCCATCCGGCGTGCAGAAGTTCGCATTGTCGCTGGGCACGTAGCTGCTGAAGGGCATGGCGTACGCGAACTGCGCGGTGCCGATGTCGATGATGTAGGTCGTGCCGGTCGTGGTCTTGACCGTGACGGATGCCAGCTCGGTCAAACCGAAGTCAACCTTCGTACCAGCCTGGGCCGTCACGGCCTTTGAGAACGGAAGGAACCCAGGATGTTGAATGCTCACGGTGGCCGGCGAACCGGTCGGAAGGTTCAGGATGAATTCGCCAAGAGCGTTCGTGTGCGCCGTCTGCTCGCCGTAGGACGCCGTCGCCAGTTGGACAGGCAGCCCGTTGGAGGCATCCTTCACGACACCGGTAAAGGGAATCGCCGGACCGGCGACAGGGGGGGTCACCGCGCGCCGGCGGCTTTGCGACGTTTGGGCCGCGCAGGCCGAGGAAGCGATCAGAATGCCGATCGCGAGCACGCAGGTGCTGCCGGTAAAACGGGAAACATGAGTCATGAACAGATCTCCTTTGTTTGATCGCACCGCGAGCTCGCGGCTTCAGGCATGGTAGCCGAACGGTATACGAACGGGCACTGCAAAACGTCTCATATACTGCGCCTCCGGCGCGTTGTCTGCGGCTTCGCCGCGTTGTCGGTTGGCTGCGCTTCGCGCGTTGTCGGGCTCGGCCGTCTTGGGTTTGCTTCTCGGTTCTCGCGCTTGATTTCGACTCTGACCACGCGGCCACGCCGCAGACAACCGACAACGCGGCGAAGCCGCAGACAACGCGCCGCAGGCGCAAAACCATGCACCTCTTCGATCAATACTCGATCCGCGGCGTCACATTCCGCAACCGCATCTTCGTCTCGCCGATGTGTCAGTACTCGAGCGACGACGGGATGCCGAACGACTGGCATTTCGTCCACCTCGGCAGCCGCGCGGCCGGCGGCGCCGGGCTGGTCATGGTCGAGGCCAGCGGTGTCTCCCCCGCCGGCCGCATTACCGCCTGGGACAGCGGTTTCTGGTCCGAGGAGCATGCGGCCGCCTTCCGGAGGATCGCCGCGTTCGTCGAGGCGCGCGGCGCGGTCTGCGGCATTCAACTCGCGCATGCGGGACGGAAAGCGTCGACTGACGTCCCATGGCGCGGCGGGCACGTCATCCGCGACGGCCCCAGCTCCTGGATGCCTGTCGCCCCCAGTCCGATTCCGTTCCGCGACGGCGATCCCATTCCGCACGAGCTCACGGTTGACGAGATCGACGAGATCGTCGAGCAATTCGTCCGATCGACGCGGCTCGCCCACAGCGCCGGGTTTCGCGTCGTCGAGCTGCACATGGCGCACGGCTACCTGCTGCACGAATTCCTCTCGCCGCTCAGCAACCAACGAACAGACGCGTACGGCGGCCTGCTGGAGAACCGGATGCGCTTTCCGCTCCGTGTCGCGGAGCGCGTGCGGCAGGCATGGCCCGATGATCTCCCCCTCTTCGTGCGCATTTCCGCCTCCGATTGGGCTGGCGGCGGATGGGACCTGCCGCAATCGATCGAATTGGCGAAACGTCTCGGCGCACTCGGCGTCGATCTCATCGACTGCTCCAGCGGGGGCGCGGTACTGGGAGCGAAAGTAGAGCTCGGGCCCGGCTATCAGGTGCCGTTCGCGCGGGCCATCCGCGCTGAGGCCGGGATTGCGACTGGCGCCGTCGGGCTGATCACGGAGCCGAGGCAGGCGGACGAAATCATCAGCAGTGGTTCCGCCGACGCCGTCCTGCTGGCGCGGGAACTGCTCCGTGATCCCTACTGGCCTCTTCACGCCGCGAGAGCCCTCGGCGTCGACGTGCCCTGGCCGGAACAATACTTGAGAGCGAAAACGTGACTCGGGCGACTCCCGACTCCCGATCAAGGAGCAACCATGACAACAGAAACTCTCAATGCGGCCCAGAGCGGCACGTTTCTCCTCGGCGGTGACATCCCCGTCCACCGGCTCGGATTCGGCGCGATGCGCATCACGGGCAACGGCGTCTGGGGGCCACCGAAGGATCACGAAGAATCGCTGGCTGTCCTCCGCCGCGCCGTCGAGCTCGGCGTCAATCTCATCGACACCGCGGAGTCGTATGGCCCGCACGTCAGCGAAGAGCTGATCGCCGAAGCGCTCCATCCGTATCCGAAGGGTCTCGTCATCGCCACGAAAGGCGGCCTCGAGCGCACTGGTCCGAATCAGTGGCCGGTCAACGGCAGGCCGGAGCGGCTGCGGAAAGGACTCGAAGGAAGCCTGCGCCGGCTGCGGCTGGAACGCATCGATCTCTGGCAACTGCATCGGATCGATCCGGACGTCCCCGAAGACGACCAGTTCGGGATCATCCGCGAGTTTCAGCGCGAAGGGAAAATCCTTCACGCGGGCTTGTCCGAGGTGACCGTCGAAGAGATCGAGCGGGCCCGCAAATACTTCGACGTCGTCTCCGTCCAGAATCGTTACAACCTTGCCGACCGCGAATGGGAAAAAGTTCTCGACTACTGCGACCGCGAGGGCATCGGATTCATCCCCTGGTTCCCTCTGCAGACCGGCAAGCTCGCCGGCGACGGCGGGCCGCTCGCGAAGATCGCCAAGCGCCACCACGCCACCCCTGCCCAGATCGCGCTGGCCTGGCTGCTGAAACGATCAAAGGTCATGCTGCCGATCCCCGGAACATCGCGGGTCAAGCATCTTGAGGAGAACATCGGCGGCGCCGGGATCGCGTTGACGGACGAGGAGTTCCGATCGATCGGTTAGAGCGAGAGAAACGAAGGCAATCCGCAGATAGCACAGATGTTACGCAGATGAGACAGTCCTCATCTGCGTAACATCTGTGCCATCTGCGGATTAGCTTTCCGGAACCCCATCGAAGAAACTGACCACCCCCGTCTCCAGCGAGTACTCCGCGCCGACGACCAGGAGCGTCCCCTCCTGGATCAAACGCTCCAACAGCTCGGACCCGTGGCGCAGGTGATTCGCCGATGCACGGACGTTTGCTCGTACCGTGTCGGCGATGACCGCCTCGGGATTCGGGTCACCGCCAGCAGCAGCGGCGACGGCCAGCACCGTCTCCATCGACGGCCGCACGCGGTTGACGATCGAACGAAGATTGCGCGACTGGCTCGTGGCGCGGCCCGTCAGCTCCTCGAACGTGGCGATCACGGCGCCGCACTGCGAGTGGCCCATGACTACCACCAGGCTGGTACCGTAACGTCCCGCCGCGAATTCGACGCTGCCAATCTGTGACGGCGAAACGACGTTGCCGGCGACCCGGATCACGAACAGATCCCCGAAGCCCTGATCGAAGACGAGCTCCGCCGGGACGCGCGCGTCCGAGCAGCCGAGGACGATTGCCAGCGGCTCGGGTCCCGCGGCGAGCGCCGCACGGTGGCCATGATTTCCGAGCGCTCCCGCCTCGGACTGATTGGAGATGAATCGCCGGTTTCCCTCGCGAAGCCGCGCCAATGCTTCGATAGCGGTGATCATCGTGAACGGTTCATCCAGTCCTCACGCACGATTCCATAGTAGTCGACGTCGACATGTTCGCCCCACTTCACGAGATGCTGCCGCATCGTCCCTTCACGATGCATTCCGATCTTCTGCAATACGCGCCCCGAGGCCGGATTACGGGTGAAGTGGAACGCGAAGATGCGGTTCATGCCGAGCTCGTCGAATGCATACCCGACGACTGCTTTCGCTGCCTCGGCAACGAAGCCCTGGCCCCAGTACGGCACGCCCAGCCAGTATCCGATCTCGGCGCGCCGATGGTAGGTCTCGACGTGCAAGCCGATCGCTCCCATCACGTCGCCGCCGTCGCGCGGCGCGATGGCGAAGATGTGATTGTTCGATTGGTCGTCGTGACCCAGGATCCACTCCTCCGCGGCCCCTTCGGGATACGGATGCGGGATGAGCAGCGTGTTGCGCGCGATCTCCCGATCCGAGGCAAGGCTCTGCACGGCAGGAGCATCGCCCAGCGCGAACGGGCGCAGGATCAGGCGCTCGGTCGTGAGAGTGGGACGCGGCATGGAAGTCCAAGTGAAGGTATCGGCTGCCAGTTGTCTGGATACACGGAACGTCAACCCAACCGACAACCGACAACCGCAGTACGAGCTACTGCGCCTTCTTCTCTTCCGGCTTCGCCGCGGCAGCGGGCATCGCGAAGATCGCCTTATCGATCTTCGGGTTCAGGTCGATCTTGGTGAAGTTGAGAGCCTGTCCGCCCATGCTCTCTTTGCCCTTGACGTGACTCTCCATCGAATGGGCGATGGTGATGCCTTCGACGGTCTTGTAGTCGCTGAACGTCGTCACGATGTCCAGATCCTGTCCCTGAACGTTCCTGACTCCTTCGGAACGGATCAGGAGGTAGGTCTCGGCGTCGAAGTAATCGTTCGACTCTTTGCCGTCCTTCGTCGTCACGTGCAGCTTGTAGGCCGGCGTGCCTTCGACATCTTCCTTGCCGGCGAACTCGACCTTGTTCCCCTTGGTTTTGTAATCGAACGTCGGTCCATCGAAGTCGGCCTCGGCGCGCATATCCTTGACCTGCTCCTCAGTCATCTTCTGCGGGTCTTTGTTGCCTGTGAACGGCATCACAGACCATCCGGTCGAGCCGTCATAGGCCTGCGTTCCGGTCATGCCCTGGATCGTGAAGTCCATGCGTGAGTTGGAGGGGCGCATCTTGGTCATCGTAAACGGCGCCTCCATCTGGCCCATCTTCATCGTGCCGGTAAGGCGCATCGACTGCAGCGCTTTGATCTTGTCCTTACCGCCCATGGCCTTGAGGTTCTTCTCGAGTACCTCATCGGCGGTCTGGCCGAAGACGGAGACCGTGAGAAACGCGACGGCGCAAAGCGACAGCAATGTTTTCCTGGACATGAAGCCTCCTGATTCTGTTTCGACGTTTGGCGATTGTGACATACGTCCGCGCTGCCAAGGAGTTGCGTCACATGCTGTTCACGAGGTCGCGAGCTCTGCCACGGATCTCGTCCGGCTCGGCGACCAAACGGTCGCGCTCGGCGGCATCGAGGAGGGAGCGAAGTGCGCGATAGGCATCGCCGCGCTCGGAGGTCTCGCGCAGAAGAGCAGCCGGATCGGCCCCACGCCCGGACAGCCATTCATCCACGGCGGCGCGCGTCGTGGCAGGCGTCTCCCGCACGAGGCTGCGCGTGTCGCGGCGGATCTGCGACGCCTGCGCGAGCCGCGGCCAGGCGAGGGCCAGCACGACGAGCAGACCGGCGGCGATACCGAGCAATGGCAGCATCCGGCTCACGGTCTCGATACGGGCGTCGGATGCCGTGGGGAGAACATGCTGCTGCGCCGCGGTGGCATCGGCCGCCTCGACGAGCAGAGCACGCTGCTCGCACCGCAGCTCGCGCCGGACGCCGGCGGGCGTGAGGACAGCCGCCGCCAGCGGCGGAATGACGAACATCCCCGCATTCGCGGGAAAGATGAGATAGCGCCAGCGGCGGGTCATCACCGCTTCCGTGTGCCGGTCGACGGTCACGCCCCCCTCGTTGATCTGCATGCTTCCTTCGAGGGGAACCGCGAATGCCGGCGGAGGGGCCGCGCGAAGGTTTGCCGCACCGGTCATCGCCACATCGATCGACACCGGTCCTCCGTTTTTCTGCACCGGCGTCTGACACTGCAACGAAACGTCGCCGACCGCGGCCACCGGCGGTCCGGGCGGGATCGGCCGGGCGTCGATGGCTATGGCTGACGAGCGGCGGCGGACATCGACGACCGTTCCTTCGAAGAGGCCGAATGGATTGCCGATGTCGAGACGCTTCATGATCTGCGCCTCCACCGACAGCGGCTCGACCGTCAGCGTGCCGCTGTGCAGCGGAAAGAGCGCCACGCGCCGCACGACGAGCTTCTGCATGGCCACGCCGCCGATGAAGACCTGCTGCGCCACCATCCCGCGCACGTCGAGCTCCTCGACCCAGAAGTCCGCCAGCTTCGGCATCTCTCCGAAACCTTCGTCCTGCACGTTGGCGGCGCTGTAGAGCGTCCAGGTGACGACGATCTGCTCGCCGGCGAAGACGTTGGTCTTGTCCGCCTCAGCCACGACGAAGATCGGATCGCGATTGGTGGCCAGCAACTCGTGAAGGATGCGCACCGGATCGTTGCTGCCCGCGGCGAGATCGGGCAGCACCTGAATCGAGACCGGCGCCAGCGTCTCCACCTGTCCCCCGCTGCCGTGCAACGTGACCGGCCCGATCAGCGCCGGCCCCGGCCCGGCGGGATGCGCGCTGTAGCGAAGGATCTTCCGCCGCGACGAGTTGCCGTTGACCCAGGCAAACTCCGACGAGACCGACGGCGAGCCGTCGACGGTCAGGTTCTGCAGCGGGAGCTGGAGATTGTCGATCGAGGCAAAGGCGTCGGTGAGAGTGATCGTGATCGTTACGGTGTCATCGATGGAGAGCGTCTGCTTGTCGACGTGAAGCTCATTCGCGGAGAGCGGCAGGGCGAAGAAAAGCAGAAGGCAGAAGGATGAAGGCAGAAGGACGAAGAATGAACCCTTCATCCTTCTGCCTTCTGCCCTTTGCCTTCTGCCTTCACCACCCCACATGCAGCCTCTCTCGCGACGGCTTATGCATCCGCTGCAGCTCTTCCTGCTCCTGCTGCTGCACCGACCGCAGCAGTCCCTCGGCATTCGGATCGCCCTTCGGTTGCTGCTGGCCACCCGGCTGGGGTGATGGCTGCGGTTTCTGCTGCGGTTGCGGACCGCGATCCTGCTGGGAGCCGTTGCCGCCTTGCTGCTGTTTCTGCATGGCCTCTTTGCGCTTGAGGGCAATCTCGAGATTGCGCTTCGCTGAGGCGTCCGAGGGGCGCAGCCGCAGGGTCTGGCTGTAATCGCGGATGGCGTAATCGAACGCATTGGCCGCCAGGGCGCTGTTGCCTCGATTGAAAAGGGCATCCGCACGAAGCGACGGATCGGCCAGCGCCTTGGCGATGGTCGACGATCCCGCCTCGCGATTGCCTGCCGCGATCTGCGCCGTGCCGAGGTTGAACGCGCGCGCCGGTGTGGACGCGATCGCGGATGACGTGGTGAACGACGTCTGCGCCTCGGCGTACTTCTTCTGAGCGAACTGCTTCACGCCGCGCGCCGTGGCCGCATGTGAGTTGGTCTCGCGCGTGAGGTTCGCCACGAAAGGAAGGCCGGCGATGAGAAGGATGGCGAAGACGTTCATCGGCGCCAAGCTCCGGCACAGACAAGAGTGTCTGTGCCACATTTACACTGCTGAAGTAACAGACACTGCTCCTGCGCGAAGCAGGACAAATGTGACACAGACACTCTTGTCTGTGCCGGAGCTCGGCAGACTCCCGCTCTCACTCCGCACCCCGATTCGCCAGCGAGCCAAGAAACAACGCCACACAGGCAAACGCCAGCGGCCACTGATACCGCTCGATCGGAACCCTCACGTTCTTCTGCTTCAACGTCCCGCCCGTCGCCGCCAGCGAGTCGAGCGCATGCTCGCCGAACGGGTTCGCATAGAACGTCCCCCCCGTTGCTCGCGCGATCTTCTGCAGCGCCTCGGGATGCGCGTAGGTCGTCACCACCTGGCCGTTGTCGTCGACCAGGACGCCTCCGCCCTCGGTGCGCGGGATCGTGCTGCCGCCGGCCGTACCGACCAGGATCGTCGACACGGGAACCCCACGTTGCGCCAGTTTCGTGATCGCATCGTCGAGCCGCGAGCTCTGGTCCTCACCATCGCTGATGAGCACGATGTCGCCGCGCTGCGCGGGGTCGCCGCCGGCGAGGCGCAATGCGCCATTGAGTGCCGCCGAAAGGTCGGAACCGGGGTTCGATACCTCCCCCGCCTGAATCGAATCGAGGAGCGCCTCCACCGCATCGCCGTCGCTCGTCAGCGGCGAAACCACCTCGGCCGCCGATTCGAAGATGACCAGCCCCACGCGCCCCGATTGCGCCTCGATGATCCGTTTGGCGATGGCCTTGGCCGCCTCGAGCCGCGAGGTACCGACGTCGCGCGCATCCATGCTCAGCGAGACATCGATGACGATGACGCGGTTCGACTCGCGCTGCTCGATCGGCACGACGCGGAACCCCGCCTCCGGCCCCGCCAACGCGATCACGCAGCCGAGCAGTGCGAGAGCGGCCAGCCAGGGTCGGAGATTGCGGAGCGGATTCGCCACGCCGCGCAACCGCTCCGAAACGAATCGACGGGCGACACGAAGGCGCCGGCGCTCACGAGCGACGAAAAAGACGAGCGCGAGCGGTACAAGTAGCGCAAGCCAGAGCAACTGCGGCGCGCGGAAGGTCATGGCCCGCATTCCTCACAGGCTTCTTGAACCTTTCGCAACTCTGTTTCGTCGAGAGTCCTTCTCCCCCCGCGGTTTTTTGCGGGGGGAGAAGAGCCTGCCCTGAGCGAGCGAAGCGAGTCGAAGGGTGCCGAAGGCGGATGAGGGGGGCGCATACCCGATATGTGCGTCCGACACCCGCATGCTGTGTTGCCATTCTGCTCGTGAGCACATGACGGACTCGTGAAACGCCCCCTCATCCGCCTATCGGCACCTTCTCCCCCGCAAAAAACCGCGGGGGAGAAGGCTCTCGACGTTAGGACACTGTCGACAACTCCGATCCGCGTACGCGTGTGAGAAAAACTGGCTCGCCGCCGGCCGAAGGAGAAACGCTGCTGGAACGTCCTCACGCCGCCACCTTCTGCCACACCGTTTCTCCCGACAACAGCGCCAGCGCGAACATGGCCACTCCGGCGGCGAGCGGCAGACCGTACAACTCTTCGATTCGCTCGCTCTTCGGCGCGGTCAGACGCGTCTTTTCGAGATGATCGATGCGGTCGAGCACCTCCCCCATCGTCCGCGCGTCGGTGGCGCGGAAATACTCGCCATTCGTCGCCCTGGCGATCGCGGCCAGCGCTTCTTCATCGAGGTCGGCGCGCACGAGCTGATAGGTCGTCACGATCTCGCCGGTGAACGGATCCTGCCGTTTCATCGGGATCGGCACCGGTCCGCGGCTGCCAACGCCGATCGTGTAGATCTTGATGCCGTAGCGCGCGGCGAGTTGCGCCGCGGCCAGCGGATCGATCGAGCCGGCATTGTTCACGCCGTCCGTGACCAGAATGATGATCCGGCTGCGCGTCTTCGACGTCCGCAGCCGGTTGACGGCCGTGGCGATGGCGTGGCCGATGGCGGTCCCATCGCCGTTCTCGCCGACCTGGGCCCGCTCCAGAATGGCCGCGGCGATGTCGCGGTCATACGTGATCGGCACCCGCGTGGCGGCGCGCACGCCGAAGGTGACGATGCCGATGCGGTCATCCTGCCGGCGGGCGATGAAGTCGCCGATCAACTCCTTGGCCACGCCGAACCGATTGCGCGGCTTGAAGTCCTCCGCGGCCATGCTGCCGGAGGCGTCGAGCGCCACGACGATGTCGATGCCGAATCGGTCGTTCGTGGCCATCCGCGTCACGCGCTGCGGCCGCGCCAGCGCCACGATCATCGCCACGGCGGCGATCGATTCGAGCAGGAACGGGATTCCCGCAAGCTGCGCGCGCACGCTCCCCCTCGGCGTGATGAGGGACATCGATGAGATCGCAAAGGCCCCGAAGCGTTGACGTCGGTCGCGGATGAGCAGGGCGATCCTGCCGATGAGCGCGAGGATCAACAGCAGCCAGAGCGGATTGGCGAAACGGATCATGCCGCGGCCTCACCCACTGTCTCTTCAACCGCAGGCGGCTGCGGCTCCGCCCACGATGGGATCGCGAGCGCGCTTTTGAGCGCGTCGTCGAAATTCGCCGGCGCGGCTCCCCAAGGTGAGAACTTCTCCAGATCGCCCTGGCGCAGGATCTGTACAACGGAGACATCCTCGACGCGCGCCAGCAACTCCGACGTCGTCAGCTCCGCGCCGAGGTCGGTGCGGACGGCGGCCAGATAGGCGCGAACGGCGTCCGCCAGATACGCCCAGCGCATCCGATCGCTCTTTCGTAACGCCGTCACACGTGCGCGAAACGCATCGGCCGGCACAATGACGATCCGCGGCTTGGCCACGCGCCGTTTCGCCACGATCACCACCGCCGTCCACGCCGCGATCGCCGCCAGCGCCGCGATGCCGATAGCGATGAACGGCAGACGCGGCCACGGCTCCGGCTTCGGCGGCTTCAGCGGCGCCGGCTCCAGCTTGTCGTCCGGCTTCAGCACCGAGTGAATCGGGATCACCACGCTGACCGGACCTTCCGCGGAATGTCCTGTCACCGTGATGGTGTGCGGCACGAAGGTCCGGATCACGACGGAGTTGCCGGCGCGCGAGACCACTTCGTAATCGGGCGACGCATCGACCACCGTCGGCGCCGCGAATTCGATCGTGACCGGATCGCCGACCGTCGCGCGCGCCGGGTGGAACATGGTGACCAGTACCAGAAGGAGGCCTGTCATCGTTAGGAGTCTGCGCGGCAGAACGATATAACGAAGATGGTGGCCGAGCCTTGGGCAACCAGCGCAGCCGGCCGTGCCGGCTTAGCGCCTTCTTGCCGCCCGCTCCCGGAAAAAACGAAGCAGTTCCCGATCGTACGGAATTGCGGTCGAGACGTTCAAATGATCGACCCCGGCGGCGCGAAACCGGCGCTCGCTCAACTGGTCACGCGCCGCGGCACGCCGTGCCACGTCGGCGTGGCGCAGATCGATGAACCTCGCCACACCGCTCTCGACGTCGACAACCTGCGCCAACCCGCCCTCGGGAAACCGTTCCTCGCGCGGATCGTTGACCGTGATCGCAACGACGTCGTGTCGTCGATCCAGACGCCGCATCGTCCGCTCGAAGTTCTGATCGAGAAAGTCGCTGATGACGATCACGACCGCACGGCGGGTGCTGACCTGCTCGAGATAGCGCGCCGCCGCATCAAAGTCGGCCACCCCCTCGGGGCCGCGCATGGCGGCGTCGACGGCGGCGCGGACGATGACCTGCGCGTGCATCTGTCCCCGCCGCGGTGGAATGTAGCCGCCGACACTGTCCGAAAAAAGAAGCAGGCCGATGCGGTCGGAGTTCTGCACGGCCGAAAAGGCGAAGACCGCGGCCAGCTCCGCGGCGATGTCGCACTTACGCCAGTCGACCGACCCGAAGGCCATCGAGCCGGAGACGTCGATGACCACGAGCACCGTCAGGTCGCGCTCTTCGACGAACTCCTTCACATGCGGGACACCGCTGCGCGCCGTGACGTTCCAGTCGATCGTGCGCACGTCGTCGCCCGGCTGGTACTCCCGCACCTGCGAGAACTCGATCCCCCGTCCATGAAACGCCGAGTGATAGTCGCCGGCGAATCCGGCGCGGATCAGACGCGCCGAGAGGATCTCCAGGTCACGCACGCGGCGCGTGAGGGGGACGCGGTAGCGGGGTTTTCTGGAGCGGAAGAGGTTCATATGGGTTGCTGGGTTGCTGGGTTGCTGGGTTGCTGGGTTGCTGGGTTGCTGATTCGTTACTCAGCAACCTTGCAACCTAGCAACCTCGCAACCGCATCACGGTACCGCCACCGCCCCCAGCACCTGCTGCACGATCGCGTCGGCCGTCACCTGCTCGGCGGCGGCCTCGTAGCTGAGGACCAGGCGGTGCCGCAAAACGTCCGGCGCGATTGCCTTCACATCCTCGGGGACGACGAAGGCCCGGCCCTGGATGAAGGCGTATCCCTTGGCTACATGCGCCAGCGCCAGCGTTGCGCGCGGCGAGGCGCCGAAGGCGATGTACGGCACCAGCGACGGCAGCCGGAATTCGGCCGGCGTACGCGTCGCCGCGACGAGCTGGATGATGTAGCGCCCGATCCGTTCGTCGACGTGAACGCGCGCCGCCAGGTGCGCGATCTGCGCGATCTCCGCGATCGTCAGAATGCGCCGGATGGCCACCTGCTGCGCGATCGGGTCGAGATAGATGCCGAGCATCCGCATCTCTTCGTCCTGAGTCGGATAGTCGACGCGCAGCTTCATCACGAAGCGATCGACCTGCGCTTCGGGGAGTGCATACGTCCCTTCATGCTCGATCGGATTCTGCGTGGCGATGACGACGAACGGCTCCGGCAGGCGGTACGAGGTGTCGCCGATGGTGACCTGCCGCTCCTGCATCGCCTCCAGCAGCGCCGACTGCACCTTCGCCGGCGCGCGGTTGATCTCGTCGGCCAGCACCAGGTTGGCGAAGATCGGTCCCTGCCGCGGCGTGAATACGCGATCGGCCGGATTGAAGATCAGCGTCCCGGTGATGTCGGCCGGCAGAAGATCGGGCGTGAACTGGATGCGGTGAAACGAGGCATCGATGGCGCCGGCGAGCGTCTTGACGAGGAGCGTCTTGGCGAGTCCCGGCACTCCCTCGATGAGCACGTGTCCGCGAATCAGCAGGGCGATGACGAGCCGGTCGACGATCGCGTCCTGCCCGATCACCGCCCGCCCCACCTCGCTCCGCAACCGCGCGATGACCTCGTGCGCGGCGGCGATGTCGGTATTGATGGTGGCCTGGTCCATGATGAGAGTTTATCGTGGCGTGGTTGGACAGGAAGAGGCGAAATGTTGAATGTTCAATGGTAAATGTTGAATGTTGAATGAACCCATCCGTCCCCCGTCCATTCAACATTGACCATTGAACATTCAACATTCAATATTGCCTTTCGTTCTCCTGCATGAGCCATCCAAAGAAAAAATGGGGGCAGCACTTCCTCCGCAACCGCGGAGCGGTGATGCGAATCGTCGAGGCCGTCGAGCCGGCGCCGGATGACATCGTCGTCGAGATCGGACCGGGCGAAGGGGTTCTGACGGAGAAACTGGCCGAGCTGCCGAATGAGCTGATGGCGGTCGAGATCGATCCGGAGCTTTCGGACCGGCTGCGCGCACAGTTCGGCGACCGCATCACGCTGGTAAACGAAGACGCGATGGATGCCCCCCTCCCCGCCCGCCCCTACCGCGCCGTCGGCAATCTTCCCTACAACGCCGGAACGCCCATCCTGCGCCGCGTCGTCTCCGATCCCAACTGTCGCCGCGCCGTCTTCATGCTGCAGAAGGAGGTTGCTGACCGGCTCGTAGCGAAACCAGGCGACGAGGCCTACGGCTACCTGACCCTCTTCGTGCGCCTCTACTCCTCGGCGCGCATTCTCATGACACTCGAACCGAAGTCGTTCTATCCGCCGCCGAAGGTGCGCAGCGCCGTGGTCGTCCTCGACCCCGACCGCAAACCGTTCGCATCCGAGGAGCTCATCGAGCTGATCAGCGCCTCCTTTAGGATGCGTCGGAAGAAACTGGTCAACAACTTGACGGACTTTGGCACCCGCGAGGAAGTCGTGGCGGCGATGACGCGGGCCGGCATCGATGAGGGTGTGCGGGCGGAGAGGCTGTCGATCGAAGACTTCGCGCGACTCCGGAGCGCGTTGGCAGTCTCGAACTACGAACGTCCCCGGTAGGATCCGAAGACGAGACCGGTAGACCTTCGTTACAGAAATCACAGTTTCGCTCCTGCCCGAGCAGCGCATCTGGAGATCATCGAGTTGTTCGACAGTCTGATGCGGGCGAACCGCTGATGGAGGGAGATCGAGAGGCTCGGCGACGAGGGCGGGCACCGCCACGCCGTCGCTGATCTCGAAACAGTGTCGCGAGCGCCTTCGCATGGCCGGTTCGGAGTGCCGGCGGCTCAGATGACTGGTATTTTTCGCGGCGATGAGCTCCCGCGGCTCGATCGTCGATCGCTTTGCCTCCTCAATAACCGATTTCACCTCTTCGTCCGTCGTTCTGCCTCCTCGATGACGGTATCCACCTAATCATCCGTCGTGTTGCCTCCTCGATAACTGTTTTTCACCTCCTCATCCGGCGATTTACCCGCCAGACTGGGTTGCGTCGCTACCCTCCCATCTCCTCCCCCACCGCCCGCACCCGTCGCCGCACATTTTCGTCCCCCGACGCCTCGGCGGCGGCGGTGGCGATGCGCAGCCATTCGCGAGCGCGATCGTGGTCGCCGTGGCGGTGCGCCAGCTTCGCAAGGCGCAGGGCCGATTCAGCGACGCCGGGGGGGACGTTCGTGGCTACGTAGAGATGGAAGGCTTCTTCCCACAATTCAGAGCTGTCCTTGATGACTGCGAGGCTGCGAACGGCGTTGGCAAGATCCAACGGCGGCGCATCTGACGTTCGGTACAGCGCCAGCGCCTCGGCGGATCGCGGTTCGGCGAGGTCGTCGTGGCCGTCGTCGTGATGGAGATCGCCGAGGTGGCGGAGGGTGTGCGCGAGGAGGAGGGGGTCGCCGATCTCGCGGCAGACGGACACGGCCTCCTCATAGAACGGCAGCGCCTCCGCGCGGCGGCCGAGGTCGCGGTCGATCTGGGCGATTCCCTTGAGCGCTTCCACCAGCTCGCGACGCGCGCCATTCTGTCGCGCCGTCGCCGCCGCCTCGGCAAAGAGCTCCCGCGATTGGTCGGGTGCATCAAACCGCGCACGCCTTCCGCGCCACAGCAGGTCGTGAATCGGATCGGCATCCTCCGGCTCGCTCGGACGCGCGCGGAGAAGGAGCTCGTCGATGCCGCGGTTGCCGGTGAACCAGTCGTCGCCGACTTTGGCGCCGGCGGCGACGAGTGTCTCGACGATCTCACGGTGCTCCGGCATGGGATGGTGGATCACCGACCACAACGTCTGGCCGAGGACCGTGCCGCCGTAGACGTTCTTCGCCTCGAGCGGGGCGTGGTGGGCCAGAAGCAGCTTGACCGTGTCGAGGTGTCCTTCGTGCGCAGCGAGATGCAGGCCGGTCATATCGACATCGGCACCGGCGGCGGGATCGACGCCGTAGTCGAGCAGGAAAGTGACGACGTCATTGTTACCGTACGCGCACGCCCAGACGAATCCTTCCCCCCGCTGCTGTTCCGGCGTCGCATCCACGAGCTCCTTCACGCGATCGAGGCGGCCGACACCGGCGGCATTTGCGAAGTCGAGATACGCGCCTTGCTCGGCGAGGAACCGGGCGGCGAGCGGACGGCCGTTGGCCAGACATCCGCTCACTGCCTCGCCCGGTACGCGCTCGATCATCGCGCCGCGAGCGAGCAGCAGTTCCATGAGCGCGATCTGGACCCCGGCGGCCTCGGGATGCACGCTGGTGGCGGTGAGACCGAGCGTCATCGAATGGCCGCCGTAGGCGTCGGACTCCTCGTTCACCTCGGCGCCGGCATCGAGCAGCAGCCGCGTGATCTCGACGATGTTCGGCGGCGTCCGCTGGCGGAAGTCTTCGATGCCGTTCGCTGAGACGTAGTGCAGGAGCGTCGAGCGATGATCGCGGCTCGATCGCTGGCGGATCAGCTCCGGACTCTCATCGAGCAAACGTCGCAGCGTGGCGATGTCGCCGGAGGCGATGGCGTCGGCGGCCTGCTCGAAGTTCGCGTCGGCCGAGCCGGCGTGCTGCAGATCGTCGACGTGCCGCGCGAACTTAGGCCAGCTCGCAAAACCGTGTGCGCGGGCGATGAAGTACTGCGCTTCGGTGAGCTTGCCGATCGTCGCCGATCGAAGGCGTGTTTCCACGCGATCGATCTGTTCGGCGCTGACGAGTTGTTTCACCCACGCGTGCAACGCGGTGGGATGGGCATCCGACGCGCAAGCCTTGAGGAGATCCTTGGCCAGTTTCCTGTAGTAGCCGAGGTGGGGATGAGGCGGGAGAGGAAGGGCATCCGACATACGAAACTCCTTTCATGGCATGCCTGGAGTCCGCACGGTCAGGCTGAAAGAAGGTTCGTACCTTCGTTGACTTCAGTGGGTGGGCACGGCCCTTTCCGCGGACTGGATGCGTCCCAAACGCTGGGTGGATTGTAGCGCGGAGGAGCAGTACGCCGACCTGTATTTCCATTTTGAGACGCAAAATGGAAGTAGCGTTTCCAGATTTCCGATTTTCACCGTCTCCGCGATCTCATCGGCCGCCCTTCCTGGCGAACCCGATCTCGCGCGTGGCTCTTGGCGACGGTGTCAGGAGCGCACGGAGGGCGTCGAACATCTCGCGAAGATCTTCATCGTGGCCGGTCACCCTTTGCTCGAGTGCATCGAGTCTGATTGCAATCTCGGTGTGACCGCGCGCGAACTCCCGCAAACGGACGAAAGCCCGGACTACAAAGACGCTCATCTCGACCGCACGAGGGCTGTTCAACACCGCCGCCGCCATGAGTGCGCCGTGCTCCGTGAAAGCCCAAGGGAGGTATTTGATATTCTGGCCCCGCTTCAAGATCACAGATTGTGATCTTGAACGACGAACCTCTTCGGCTTCATCCGGCGTCAGGCGAAAAAGGAAGTCCTCCGGGAAGCGGTCTCGACTACGCTTGACGGACTGATTGAGCGCGCCTGTCGTGACCCCGTATGCCTCAGCCAGATCGCGGTCGAGCATCACCCTCTCGCCTCGGATCGTCAGGATCGTACGATCGACCTGGGCAACCACCAGAATCTTCGCCTTCTCCATCAACTCCTCCTCTGCTGAGGTGATGAAATTATGCAGATTCCAGCCTCGATTCTTAACCGGCTTCGAGAACTGTGTCTGGAGTTACGTCGTCTGGCGCGCGAACTTCTACGACACGTAGGCGAACCGATGGACCTTCCCGACTACACACCGTCGATTAGAAGTGTTCGGTGAAGGCCCAGGGAAGATACTTCTGGCCCCGTTTCAAGGTCACAGATTGTGACCTTGAAGAAGAACCTGAATCACGAACTTCCATGGCTCACCACGACGCGGGCTATCGCGGAGGTGGTCACATCCTGTGACCACCTCAATGCCGCGTTAACGGCAGAGGAACGGACGCCTCGTCCCCTCCTCATCCCCCTCAGTTCGGCGCGACCCTCAGCACCGTCGAGAGGTCCTTCGTGCCGCCGCAGTTACTGGTCAGGTGCACCGTGACCGTCGACGAGCCTGCGCCGTGCGTGCTCGTATAGACCCCGTTGCAGGACGTGGTGTGAGTGGTCGGGTCGACGAAGCAGGGGGTCATGGCGATGGGATCGTTCAGGGTATTGCTGATCGACCAGCTCACCGTGTCCTTGTTGAAGGTGAACGAGACTTCGGTCGTCTTGCCGGCGAAGATCGCGTCCGCGCTCAACCGAAGGGTGCCGTCCGGATTGAACGGAACGACCGGCAGGCGTTTATCGCTCGTCAGCGGGCAGCGGTTCGTATCGGAAAAGGTGAACGTGCAGGTGAAGTCGACTTCTGAGGAGGAGCCGGCCTGATATTGAATGGTGCTCGTTCCCTGGCCGGAAAGGATCGTACCGCCACTGACGACCCATTTCACCTGCGTGCCGGGCGGCGGCGGTGAGACGGACGCCATCCCCACGGTCCCGCCGCAGATGCTGCTGACCGGGAGGGAAATGTCGGGGACCGGGGCGGGGAAAAACGTAAATGACCGCGGCGTATCGAAGATCGCGGGACAGGAGTTGGGCAGACCACTGTCGACGCTTGCAATCGTGTACGTCGTGATCACCGGCGGTGCGACGAAGCGGCCAAAGAACGACTTTACGCCGTCGGTCCATGTGGCCCCGACTCCTCCCTGCCCAGGACCCGATCCGCTGATCTGGACCAGCAGCAGGGCCGTATTGGCGCCACCCGGCGACCAGTCGCAAGCAGGCGTGAGCATGACCCTCGGCGTAAGTACGCCTTGCACGGAGCCGGTGATGGCCAGACTGCAACCGGTGGCGTCCGTTCCGGACACGAGCGTGTTCGTGCCCTCCCTCGTGATCAGTTTCGAGATATTGGTCTGGCTTGTCTGGAAGCAGGTCCCATCGTTCCAGCACGCCGAGAATGGCGGCTTGCCCGTGAACTGAACGTTGACCGTGTCGATGCTTGTGCAGCCGCGGAATCCAAAGACCATCGCCGTAGGAATGAACGCCGGCACGATGGCGATGTTGGAGGCCGGGCCGGAGCAGGCGGCATCCTGGAATTCGGCGATGCTGTAGTTGCCGGGGATGGCCACCGCGCGCGCCAGCGACATCGTGTCGGTGTTGAACGGCATGCCGTCCGACCATTTTCCATGGAACGGCGGCGTGCCGGTGAACGATGCATTCACGATCACTGAGCCGCAGGAGATCGCGCCGGTGCTGACGGAAACCTTCGGGCTGTCGCAGTCGAGCTTCGGCGTGATGGCGACGCTTCGGGTCAGCCGGCCGATGCAGGCGCCACGCGTCAGTTGGACGGTGACGTCGACGCTGCCGACCGATGCCGGCATGATGGTCACGCTGTCGCCCGTCGCCGCGGAGGGCGAGCCGTTGGCGATCGTCCAGTTCGCCACCGCGCCTGGTTGTGACCGCACGGTGAGTTGGAAGCTCGTCCCGACGACGACGGACGAAGGACCATCGACGATCACCGGCGGCTCGGCGCAGGCCTCGACCAGATACGGCACTGCCGTGTGCGCGGACGAGCAGGTCGAAGCGGTTACGGGACTCTTCGAGACGGCGCGTTGTCTCGTCGCCGGAGCCGTGACCACGGCGAAACCGGCCAGCGTTGCGTCGACGACGAACTGCTTGTTGCCGCTGGTCTGCGGCGTATACGAATAGCTCCGCACCGAGGGCTGCAGGGAAACAGTCCCGAAATCGCCGGAGATGGTCTGCTGCGCCGGCGTGCCGTTGTCATAAGACCACGAGACCGTCAACGGCTCATTGGCGCGTGACGTGGGGATCGCGGCGACGTGGACGTCGAAGGGAGCGCGCAACGTGATGAGGCCGGCGCCGTGCGAGACGCAGCCATCCGCCGTCATCGTGACCGACACCACCACCTTCGCGCCCGTGCCGAGGGTGATGGCGATGTGGTCACTCGTGGCGTCGCCGGCGATCGTGCCACCGTCGACCGTCCAGCCGTAGGACGCGCCAGGAACACCGAGAACGGCCGCGGTCGCCGTGCCCGATTTGCACGCCGTCACCGGCACCTGCACGATCACGGTTGACGGGCAGTCGGCGGCCAGACGAACGGCGGTGAGAGACAAAAGCAGAATGATCGCGAACGACTTGCTGCCGAGCATGCCGAACAGGGTAACTGAATCGGGGCGGCGGTCGATGTGATGGCGGAGGGCTGGCTCAGAAACTCGCCAACCGCAAGACCCCGCAGCCCCGAGACCGCGTAACCGCGTCTCACGGAACGATCGTCAACGGTACCGATACTGACTTCTTGTTCGAACAGAATCCTTCCATCTCCAGGGTGATGTTCGTCGTGCCGGGGACCGTGCTCGAATATTGCGCCAGGCAGGTGATGTGCGCGCCGCAGAGGCCGACGAACGGGATGTTCTGATTCGCCGAGTCGTGGAGATTCCAGGTCCAGGTGGCGGTGTCGACGGTGAAGGTGATCAGAACGGTCTGGCCTGGGGAAATCTGCGCCTTGGCCAGCGAGAGCGTCCCGACCGGATCGGCGTCGATCCGTGCTGTTCCTCGGTGCGAGGTCGGGCAGCGGTCGTCAGGATAGGTGAACGTGCATCCCAGGACCATCGTGCCCGGAATGCCGGTCTGGTATTGAACCGAGCTCGTTCCCTGGCCGGAAACGATGCTGCCGTTATCGACGAACCAATGCACTGTCGCATCCGGGGGCGGCGGGGTGACCAGCGACGCTGTTTTGGTGAGGCCTGTGCAGATGTCGCCAACGCCGAGCTCGAAGTTGGGGATGGGGCTGGCGAAGACGGTGACGGACGCCGGCGAGCCGATGATGGCCGGACAGTTGGCGTCGTGGCCGCTGACGATCGTGTACGTCGTGGTCTGATCCGGCTTGGTGGCGACGCGATAGACCGGGTAGCCGTTCGCCGACGTGGTCACGCCGTCGGACCAGGTGACCGTCAGGGGATTCGTCGGGTTCGTATCGACGGTGGCGTAGACGCTCACGGCGTTGTCGAAGTCCGGAGATTCGCAGAATCGCTCCGCGTGCAACGTCACCGGCTGGATACCCTGGACGCTTCCCACGATCCCCAGGCGGCAGTCGGTGCCGTCGTAGCCGTAAGCGACACCGTTCGGGCCGGTGGCCGTGACCGGCTTCTCGATCTGCATTTCACTGGTGAGAAAGCCGGTGCCATCGAGCCAGGCACCGGAGAACGGCGGCTTGCCGGTGAACTGCACGGTGAGCTTGTCGGTGCCGATGCAACTGTTCGTCTTGCCGACGATCGTCGCCGTTGGACCGACCGCCGAGATCACGGCCGTTCCTGATGACGAGCCGGCACAGGCGGCATCCTCGAAGTTGACGATGCTGTAGTTGCCGGGCATGGTCACCATTCGGGTAAGCGTCGTGGCGTTGGTATTGAACGGGGAGCCGTCCGACCACATCCCCTTGAACGGCGGCGTGCCGGTGAATGCGGCATTGACGATCGCCGAACCGCAACCGACAGCGCCGGCGGTGACGACCACCTTGGGGTTGTTGCAGACCGCCTGCGCGGCGATCTCGATGCCGCGGTCGAGCTGCCCGACGCAGGCTCCGCGCGCAAGGCGCACGTTGACGCCCACCGTGCCGCTCACTCCCGCCGTGATCGTGACGCTGTCACCCGTCGCCGTGGCCGGCGAGCCGTTGGTGATCGTCCACGTTGCTACGGCCCCCGCTTGCGGACGGACGCTGAGCTGGAAGCTCGTACCGCTGACCACGGAAGCCGGCCCGTCGATGAGTACAGACGGTTCGGCGCAGAGGCCCACCGTATAGGACGCAGCGCTGTGCACCGTTGCACACCCCGATGCCGAGACGGGACTCTTGGCTACGGTGCGTTGCCTCGACGGCGGAGGAGCGGAAACAGCCGCGATCGGCATGGCGGCGTCGATGACCACCTGCCTGCTGCCGCTGTTCTGCGGCGTGTAGGTGTAGCTGCGGACGCCCGGTTCCAGCGAAACGGTCCCGAAGTCCGCACCGGAAATCGTCTGATGTGCCGGCGCGCCATTCTCGTAGACCCAGGAGATCGTCAGCGGCTCACCGGCGCGTGCCGCCGGGATGGCCGCGATGCGGACGTTGAACGGATCGTGCAGCGCGATGACGGCGCTGCCATGCGACACGCAACCACCGGACGTCATGGTGACCGACGCCGTCGCCGTCGCGTTCGTGCCGAGGGAGAGGTTGACGCGGTCGCCGGCGGCATCGCCGACGATTGTGCCGCCATCGACCGTCCACGCGTAGGTCGCGCCGGGAGGACCGGTGACGGCCGCCGTCGCCGTACCGGACTTGCACGCGGCCACCGGCACCTGCACGACCACGGAGGGCGAACAGTCAGCCATCATCGGTGTTCCTGCCAGGAGGGTGATGATGGCAAACGCGACGGTGGATTTCATGCTGTACATTTCAAACAGGGTACAGGATGTCGCCTTCCCGTATCCGTGACGTAAGACTCCGGTGTTACAGTCGGCCATCACACTCCTCCGGAGGTCCCGATGAAGACTCTCTTCGATCAAGCTGACCGCGAGTCGATCCGTCAACGCCTCGGTGCGCTGCACGCCGGCAGCGCGCGGCAGTGGGGAAAGATGAACGCCGCGCAGATGGTCACCCATTGTGCCCGCGCCCTCGAGACCGGCACCGGCGACCGCCCCATGAAACAGGCCTTTCTCGGCAAGATCATCACGCCCTTCATACGCTCGTCGATCCTCGGCGAGAAACCGTTCAGCAGGAACTCGCCGACCGATCCCTCATTCGTCGTCGCCGACGAGCGCGAATTCGACGTCGAACGACAGAGACTTCTCGATCTCATCGACCGCCTCGTCGCCAACGGCCCCGACGCCGCCTCGAAACAAACGCACGCCTTCTTCGGAAAACTGAGCGGCAAGGAGTGGGGCGAGCTGATGTACAAACACATCGATCACCATCTGCAGCAGTTCGGCGTGTAGTCCCGTCACGAACAAAAGCTCAGCCGTTTGGTATAAGTGGTTAGGCGATTGCACTCACATCGCGAAGGAGAGACATCTGATGAGGACACGTTTAACGGGAATCGTTGCCGTACTCTCGCTTGCCCTGACCCTGCCTGTTTTCGCGGCATCGGACGGCGCGGCGCTCTACAAGGCCAAATGCACCTCGTGCCATGGAGCGGACGGGTCCGGCCAGACGGCGGTCGGAAAAAGCATGAAGCTGCGCGATCTTCGCTCCGCCGAGGTGCAGAAGCAGACCGATCTCGAGCTGACCAAGGTCATCTCGGGCGGCAAAGGAAAGATGCCTCCGTTCGGCAAGACGCTGTCGTCAGGCGACATCGCCGCGGTGATCGCTCATCTCCGCACGCTGAAGTAGACCTCGCGCCGGGCGTCGGAAACCGGGAGTCGGGTGTCGGAGAAAAGCCCCAGCCTGCTTATTACTCCATTCTCCCCGACCCCCGACACCCGACGCCCGACGCCCGACGGTGTGCGAGACGCCGGCGCTCCTCATGCGCATACGCGCATATCATCGCGTCTCACATGAAGCGGATGAACGTCTTCGAGCGCTATCTCTCCCTCTGGGTTGCGCTCTGCATGGTGGCAGGCGTGATCATCGGGAAGCTGATGCCGGCGTCCGTGCGCGGGCTGGTGCGGCTCGAGTTCGGGACAGGCAGTCATATCAACATCCCGATGGCGGTGCTCATCTGGCTGATGATCTATCCGATGATGCTCAAGATCGACTTCGGGTCGATCGTGCGCGCCGGGCGGCGGCCGAAGGGGCTGCTGATCACCGTCGTCGTGAACTGGCTGGTGAAGCCGTTCTCGATGGCCTTCTTTGGCTGGCTCTTTTTCCAGCACCTCTTCCTTCCGTTGATCGGAAGCGAGCTGGCGGGGCAGTACATCGCCGGCGTGATCATCCTGGCGGCGGCACCGTGCACGGCCATGGTGTTCGTCTGGTCGTATCTCGTGGATGGAGACCCGGCGTACACGCTCGTCCAGGTGTCCATCAACGACCTGATCATGCTGGTGGCGTTCGCGCCGATCGTGAAGTTCCTCGTCTCCGGCGCGGCGGGGCTCGAGGTGCCGTTTCGCGTGCTGCTCTACTCGGTCCTGATCTTCGTGGTCATTCCTCTCGCTCTGGGGGCGGTCAGCCGCGCGGTTCTGGTACGGCAGAAGGGCGCGGCCTGGTTCGAGCGGTTCGTCACCAGATTCAATCCCGTCACCATCGTGGCGCTGCTGGCGACGCTCGTGCTCATCTTCGCCTTTCAGGCGGAGAACATCACCACGCGCTGGTTCCATGTGGTGCTCATCGCCATCCCGATCCTGATCCAGGTCTACTTCAACTCATCGCTGGCCTACGGCCTGATGAAACTGTTCCGCGTTCCCTACCCCGTGGCCGCCCCCGGCGCGTTGATCGGCGCCTCGAACTTCTTCGAGCTGGCCGTGGCCACGGCCATCGCCCTCTACGGCCCGGGGTCCGGCGCCGCGCTGGCCACCGTCGTCGGGGTGCTGGTGGAGGTGCCGGTGATGCTGTCGGTCTGCCACATGTGTGTCGCCACACGGCACTGGTTCGAGCCGGCGGCGTCGTAGAGCGGCCGCGGCTGGACGAGTAGAGCCATGGACATCACGAAGAGGCGTTTCACGCTCCTCGACAGGAGAATTGTCTTCCGTCAGAAACAAAAATCGTTCTGCGATATCGCCATGGACATATGCGATTGCGCTTTAGCATTCCTCCATTGCGAAATTTGCTTCCAGATTAGATCCATGGATCTCATTCAAACGCAAAGACGGCTCATCCAGAACACCGGCCCGCTTTCGCATAAACAAATTTTGATCTGAGTTATCGCCATGGACATATGACAGAACAGAATTTGCTTCCGTCAGAACACGGATCGGCAATGGAGTAGATCCATGGATCTACCACCGTTCATGCCGTCGCCGTGCTGCACGCTCCCCCGGCACAGCATGACGACGCCTCGGCCGTCTCCGGCAGGTTGTCCTTCAGAACGACGAAGGCCTCCCACTCATTGCCGTCGGGATCGTGAACCCAGGTCTTGTCCTGGGTGGCGTAGCAGCAGTCGGTCTTCATTTCGTCGCGCGTGACCAGGCCGGCTTCGGCCCAGCGCGTGCGGATGGCCAGCACATCCTCGGTGGAACCGACCTGCAGGCCGAGGTGGGAAAGGGCGCCGGCATCGGCGAGCGACGGCACCTCGTTGAGGGCGAGGTTGAGCGGTGGATTCTGTACGTCGAACTTCGCGTATCCGGTGCGAACCTTCGACGGCTCGATACCGAGCATCCGGCGGTAGAAGTCGATGCTCCGCTCGACGTTGCGGACGTTGATCGAAACGTGGGCCTTCAGTACGGGAACCTCTGCGGTCATCGCGTCCTCCTCACATGCGTAATTGCGCATGTGAGAGACAAGATAGGTCAGAGGTTCACATCTGTCAATGCGGATGTGAATTCACACGCAGAACAGTCGACGCCAGCTCCTCGGGATCGACCGGCTTCTTGAGGTAGGCATCGAATCCGGCCGCCAGCGCCTGTTGCCGGTCCTCGGGCCGTCCGAATGCGGTCAAGGCGATGACGGGAGTCCTCTTCACAGCCGTCCGGCTGGCACGGACGGCGCGCACGAACGCATAGCCATCCTCTCCCGGCATCGCCAGATCACAGACCACGACGTCGGGCGTCATTGCCGCGAATTCGTTCAACCCTTCGCGTACCGAGTCCGCCACATGCACCTCGGCGCCGGCGCGCCGGAAGATCGCGCTGATGAGCTCGCGCGTGATTTCCTGATCGTCGATGACGAGAACACGGATGCCGCGCAGCGACGGCAATTCGGATGCGGACGGCGACGGCGATGCGGCCGGCACGCTCGGTTGCGCTTTCTTCGCCTGCCCGACGACATCGGACCGCGATTCGAGGAACGGCAGCTCGACGGTGAACGTGGCGCCGCGGCCCGCCCCTTCGCTGGCAACACGGATACGGCCGCCGTGCAATTCGACGAGCGAGCGGACGATGGAAAGCCCGAGGCCGATGCCTTCGTGCGATCGCGTCATCGAACCGTCTTCCTGGCTGAAGGGCTCGAAGACATGGGACAGATACGCAGCCTCGATCCCTTTTCCCGTGTCGCTCACGGTCAGGCGCAGGAGCGAGCCGACGACCGCCACCCGCACGGTGATCGTTCCGCCGCGCGGCGTGAACTTCACGGCGTTCGAGAGGAGATTCCAGATGACCTGCTGCAGGCGTCCCTCGTCGCCCAGCACGCGCGGAAGTGACGGCGGGACGCTGGCCAGGATCTCGATCTCCTTCGCCGCGGCAGCCGGGTGCACGGTGGTCATGGCCGCCTGCAGGACCGGGCCGATATCGACCGGGACCGGCTTGAAGGTCATCTTGCCTACCACGATCCGCGAGACGTCGAGCACGTCGTCGATGAGCTGGGCCTGGATCTCGGCGCTCTTCTCGATGGCCTCGACAGCCTCGCGCGCCTCGGCCGGCGGAAGACCGAGCTTGAGCATCCGGGCCCATCCCAGCACGGCCGTCATCGGCGTCCGCAACTCGTGTGAGAGCGTGGCCAGGAACTGGTCCTTCCTGCGGTTGGCGTCTTCGAGCGTTTTCTGGGCGAGCTGTTCATCGGTAATGTCGCGGAACTCGAGCACGGCACCGGCGGGACGGCCGTCCCGCTGCAGCGGCGCCAGCGCGCAGGAGACGGGGAACTCCGTGCCGTCCTTGCGCACGAAGACATCGCGATGATTCTTCAGCGGCACCATCCGCTCGCGGGCGTTCTTGATGGCGCAGGCGCCGAGAACATGGCCCTCGTGTTCCGCCGGCGCATGCAGAAGATCGTGGAACGGCGCGGCCGACAGCTCCTCCAGCGTATAGCCGGTGTGCGCAACCGCCGCCGGATTCATGTAGGTGGTCACGCCGCGCTCATCGAGCATCAGCAGGCACGAGGCGGCGTTCTCGGCGATGGTGCGGACGAGGACATTGGCGCGCTCCAGCTCCGCCGTGCGCAGCTCCAGTGCATCCTTTGCGGCGACGAGATCGTGCTCGGCGCGGTTGCGGGCCAGCAGGATGCTCTGCGCGTTCTGAATGGCGACGGATCGGAGCAGTTCCTCCTCATCGTCGTGTGAAAGGTCCATCGGGTCAGCGGCCTCCAAGTTTCTGCGCCGCAAGTGCGGTGCCTTCGACACGCGCACGGATCTTGGCAAAGGCGGTCTCGCGCGTGGTCGATGTGTCGTCGCTGAACGGCGAGAAGCCGCAGTCATCGCAGGTGCCGAGCTGCGCCACCGGGATGGTTCCGGCCGCCTCCAACACGCGGTCCCGGACTTCTTCCGCTGTCTCCACGTGCGGATCGATCGGCGCGACCACGCCGACGAAGACGCGCTGATCGGGCTTGAGGTACTTGCGGATGATCCTGAGGACGTGGGCGTGATCTTTCTCGCCGGCGAGGGCGACGTAGAAGTTTCCGACCTTCATTTGAAAGAGACTGGGGAGCAGTTCCGCGTAGTCGACTTCCGCGCTGTGCGTGGAATCGCGGTCGGCTCCCGGGCACGTATGCACGCCGATCTTCGCGCGCTCCTCGGCGGAGAAGCGCGAAAGCGCCAGGTTGTTGAGGTCGATGAAGCTGTTCAGCAGAGCGCCCGACGGATCGATCTTGACCGCCAGCCGCGCCTCGGTGAAGTCGATCTGGACCTTGTACGCCCCCTTGGCCAGACAGCGGCGGATCTCGGTCTCGTGCTCGTCGAGCAGATCTTCGATGAACTCGTCGCTCGAGTAGTCGTCGATCCCCTCGGCGGGATACATGAGACTGAGTGCCGAAGGAGAGATGACGGCCTGCTTGATCGGTACCCGCGCATAGCGCCTGGCCACTTCGAGATAGCTGTCCGCGAGCCGGCGATAGCGAAAGGGACCGGCCGTGAGCCGCGGCATCCGGCGCGTGTGGCCGGCCGAGAAGGGGATCTTGAAGCCATCGGGGGCGGTGTTCGGCAGTCCATGAACGGAGTAGGTCCAGAAGTTATGATACTTCCGCTGCTCGCCGTCGGTGATGACCGGAGACCCGGTAGCCTCGAACTGCTCGATGGTGTCGCGGATGGCCGCGTCATAGAGCGCATCGAGCTCCGGATCATTTGCATCGCCCCGGGCCGTCACCGCCTCGATGAGCGCGAGCGGACGCGGGATGCTGCCAATCGGTTCCGTCGGAATGGTGATCATGCTTTCCCCTCGGGGCTAGAGCTGAGGCGGTTACTGCAAGAGTGGAACCGTAATGGAGCGCTGGCGATCCTCCCAGGCCGTAATATCGTCCGCAGACTCTGATGACCGACCCCAACGACAAACTCCCCTTCTCCGAACGCGTCCGCATCGCCGCGGAGCTGCTGGAATCCCTTGATGCCGACCGGGCCCAACTGACGCAGGTCACCGAGGCCGAGCGGCAGCGGCTGATGCATGCGACGCGGCGCGTCGCCGAGCCGGATCATCATGCGCGCAGGAAGCTGGTCAAGGCCGGGCGGCGCGCCCGCAAGGCGGCTCGCCTTCAGCAGGATGATCAGGTCCTCAATTCGGCTGGCATCCGCGAGCTGCGCCGGAAGCCGGTGTTCACCACTCCAAATGCGTATCGGGAAATAGCGCCGCCCGAGGAGCCGAGGGCTACGTCCGAATCGCAGCATTGCTACGTCTGCAAGCAGCACTACGACACCGTCCATTTTTTCTACGATCAGTTGTGCCCCACCTGCGCGGAGCTCAATTACGCGAAGCGGACGGAGACGGCCGATCTGCGCGGACGCGTGGCGCTGCTGACGGGCGGTCGGGTGAAGATCGGATATCAGGCCGGGCTGAAACTGCTGCGCGCCGGGGCGCGCCTCATCGTCACGACGCGGTTCCCACGCGACTCGGCGGCGCGTTACGCGCGGGAGGACGACTTCGCCGAATGGTCCGATCGACTGGAGATCTTCGGCCTCGACCTGCGCCACACGCCGAGCGTCGAGGCCTTCTGCCGGGAGATGCTGGCCAGCCGCGACCGGCTCGACTTCATCATTAATAATGCGTGTCAGACGGTACGACGCCCGCCGGCGTTCTACGAGCACATGATGGAGGCGGAAACAGCGTCGCTGCACACGCTCTCCGAGGCCGAGCGCAGACTGCTCGGCGCATTCGAGGGATTGCGCGGCTACCGCATGCTCCACGAGGGCTCGCCGTCGATTGCTCCGATCGAGGAAGTCACCGGTCTTACCCACTCGGCGCAGCTCTCCCAAGTGACGCTGCTGCCGGACGATCGATCGGACCGCGATCTTTTCCCCGAGGGAAGGCTGGATCAGGACCTTCAGCAGGTCGACCTGCGCGGACGTAACTCGTGGCGGCTGCTGCTGGCCGAGGTCTCCTCGGTGGAACTGCTCGAAGTGCAGTTGGTCAATGCCGTGGCGCCGTTCATCCTCAACGCCCGTCTCAAGCCGCTCATGCTCCGGACGGCGAACCGCGACAAACACATCGTCAACGTCTCGGCCGTGGAGGGGCAGTTCTACCGCAATCAGAAGACGACACGGCATCCGCACACGAACATGGCCAAGGCCGCGCTGAACATGATGACCCGCACCTCGGCCGCCGACTATCACGCCGACGGCATCCACATGAACAGCGTCGATACGGGATGGGTAACGGACGAAGATCCTGCCGCGCTTGCGGAGCGGAAGACCTCGGTGCACCGCTTCCATCCACCACTGGACATCGTCGACGGCGCCGCGCGGATCGTCGATCCGATCATCTCGGGAGTGAATACCGGAGTGCACGTGTGGGGGCAGTTTTTGAAGGACTACAAGCCGACGGATTGGTGAGGCGGCGCGCGAAGCGCGCGTTGTCGGATATCGATGTGCCTTGCCGCAACATAACGCGCTCGCGCTGAGCACACTACCTGTCATCCTGAGCCGCCGGAGCCGCGTAATCGCGAAGCGATTGCGCGGCGCAGGACGGTCGAAGGACCCCCAGCCTGAAACCCGGACAGGGCGGGGGACTGTCGACGATTCCGCCGCCCAACCGGGATGCAACTTGGGGGTCCTTCGACCGTCCTCCGCCACTCCGCGCTTCGCGCTACAGGCTCCGGCGGCTCAGGATGACAGTGGGGAGCGCGTTACCTCGTCAACGCCCGATACCGCGTTAAATGTCTTACCGCCCCGGCCTTGTCGTGCTGTCGCTCCAGAATCCCTGCGAGGTTGTAATGCGCATCGGGATTATCCGGATCGAGCTCGATGGCGCGGCGGTAGGCGTCGGCGGCGTCGGCGAGCCGGCCGAGATCGTCGAGTGCTACGCCGAGGTTGAAGGCGGCCACGGGGTGGGTGGGATCGGCGGTCAACGCGGCGCGATAGTGCTTCTCGGCCGCGGCCGCATCGCCGTCCTCGTGCAGGAGGCGGCCGAGGTTTATGTGTGCATCGAGGTGAGCCGGATCGAGCGCGATCGCGTGCTCGTACGCGGCGTGGGCCTCCGCCGGATCGCTCAGCTCGAGATCGGACGCCAGCTCGTACCAGGCATCGGCATCGAGATCGTTTTCTTCGCGCGCCTTCGCCTCACGCACCGCCGCCAGGGCGATCGGCTTCGTCTTCTCCGCGATTTCCTCGACAGAGAAATCGAACAGCGACTGGCCGGACTCCGGATTCCAGATGGTCTTGCCGTCGTGAACGACGACGCGCTCTCCGTCGGCGGCGATGCGGACGCCGGCGATCGAGCGCCCTTCCGGCAACTGCTCGCGGACGCTGGCCAGAACGCGGCGGATCTTGCGCGTCGGGATCTTCGCCGCCGTCAGCTCGCCGGCTGTGCGGAGGATGACCAGATCCTGAAAGCCGAAGCGCAGCTCGCCATCCTCGTCCCGTTCGGGCGTCAGAAATCCTCGGGCCGCCCAGTCGCGAATCTGTGCAGCCGAAAGCCCGAGCATGGCCGAGACTTCCCGCACCGAGTAGGACATGTCAACGCGAGCGCGAGCCCGCCTTGGCCACCTTCTGCGCCGAGGCCCGGGCCGGCTTGGCCTCGGCCTTGGCCGGAATGCGCGTCGGTCCGCTGGTCTTGGCGGACGATGACGACGATGACGATTTCGCCCGCGGCTTGGCCAAGCTGGCCTTCAGCGCTTCCATCAGATCGATCACCTGCGCCCGCGGTTCTTCGACGAGGTTCGAGGTGATCTCCTCCCCTTCGATCTTCCGCTGGATCAGCGCGCGCGTGCGCTCTGTCACCTCATCGCGATAGTTCTCGGGGTGGAACTCGTCCGCGGCTCCCATCTCGGCGAGCTGCACGGCCATCTTCAGCTCGTTCTCCTTCACCGGGGTATCGCCGAGGTCGAGCTCGTCCATCGAGCGGATCTCGTTCGGATAGAAGAGCTGCTGCATCACGATTCCGTTGCCGAGGGGACGGAGGATGACCAGGTACTGCTTGCCGCGCGCCGCGTACTTGGCCAGCGCCCAGCGGCCGGTCTGCTCCAGCGCCTTGGTCAGCAGCGAGTAAGCCCGCTCGCCACCTTTGTCGGGAGCGATGTAGTTGGCCTTGGCGAAGTAGATCGGATCGATCGCTTCCTTCGGCAGGAACTCGCTGATCTCGATGGCCTGCGTGGCCTTCTCCTCGAGCATCTTCAGCTCTTCTTCGTTGAAGAGCACGTACTGCCCGCGCGAGAACTCGTAGCCCTTCACCACTTCCTCGCGCGAGATGGTGCGCTCGTCCTTGGGACAGAAGAGCTGCTGCTGGACGCGGTTCCCGCAATCCTTGTGCAGCATGTTGAAGCTGATCTTCTCGCTGGCCTCGGTGGCCGAGAAGAGTTTGACCGGGATGTTGACCAGGCCGAAGGCAATCTGTCCGGAAGCAAACGCGCGTGGCATGTCGACTCCTTTTATGTGACCAAAGAGATGTGCATGTTAGCAGAAGGGTTGTCGGGTGTGGCACAGAGCTAAACTCTCGCGGTGCTTCCCGACTCCCGTACCCGCATCTACGCCGTCGTGAAACGAATCCCGCGCGGGCGGGTGGCGACCTACGGTCAGGTGGCGACGCTGGCCGGACTCGACGGTCACGCCCGGCAGGTCGGCTATGCCCTGCACGATCTTCCGCCACGAAGCAACCTGCCGTGGCATCGCGTGATCAACGCCCGCGGCGAGATCTCACCGCGCAGCGCCGGCGATTCGCACGAGTTGCAGAGGATGCTTTTGGAGGCGGAGGGCGTCGACTTTTCGCTCGATGGGAGGGTGGAGCTTAAGAAGTATCGGTGGAAAAGCTGAATGTTGAATGTTCAATGTTGAATGTTCAATGTTGAATGAACCGGGGGTACTCTCTCATTGAACATTCAACATTGAACATTCAACATTCAACATTCAACATTCGCTTTTCAAAACGTCTTCATCCACTCGAACACCTGATAGTGCTCCCCATTCATCCCCAGCCTCGTGTACACCTGCTGCGCGGAACCGTTCCGGCGGTCGACGTACAACCGGATGCCGCGCACCGCATCGTCCGCCTGCACCAGCCGCTGAATATGTTCGTATAGACCAGCGTAGACCCGCTGTCCGCGAAAGGAAGGCCGCACGTAGACGCTCTGGATCCACCAGACGTTTCCGTTGCGCCAGTCGCTCCATTCGTACGTGATCATCAGCGAGGCGACGACCGTCCCCTCGCTCTCCGCCAGGAAGTAACGGCCGCGTGATGGATCGTCGAAGACCGCCTGAACGCCGGCAGAGCAAATGTCGCGGTCGAGATCCAGCTCCTCGGTTTCGAGAGCCATGGCGAGCTGAAAGTCAACGATGACCGACACATCGTCGGGTGTGGCTTGTCTGTAGTCGATCATCGGCCCCTGCTACTCTTCGCGCCCGTGACAGTAACAAAAAACGATACGCATCGCGCGCTGATGCTGATGACGGCCTCGGCGACGATGTTCGGGGCCATGGCGTTCTCGGCGAAGGTGGCCTCGGCACGGCTGCCCGGACCGGAGATCGCCATGCTGCGGATGGCCGCCGGCCTCCTCCCCTGCCTCCTCGTTCCGCGCTACCGCCGCTCGGCGCTGAAGTTCAACCGCATCGACCTCCTGGTCTACCGCGGCCTCTTCGGCGGACTGGCCGTGCTGCTGTACTTCATCGCCATCCAGCACATCAACGTCGGCGTGGCCACGCTGCTCAACTACACAGCCCCGATCTGGAGCGGCACGTTCTCGATGTTCTTCATCGGCGAGCGATTCAGCGCCAAGGTGCTCATCCCGATGCCGATCGCGCTGGCCGGCGTCTTTCTGGTCGTCCATGCCCACGCTGGGCCGGGGGAAATCCTCGGCTTCGGACGATGGGAGATCGCCGGCGCCCTCTCCGCCGTTTGCTCGGGCGCGGCAGTCACGGCCATCCGCGCCGCGCGCCGCGGCGAGAATTCGTGGTCGGTCTACGGGAGCTTCTGCCTCCTCGGCATGTTCGTCTGCATGCCCCTCGGCATCTCGCAGTGGGTGACGCCGCGCGGTACGGAATGGATCTCGCTCGCCGCAACGGCCACACTGGCGATGGGGGCACAACTGTTGATGACCTTCAGCCTCCGCTGGGTCGATGCCATGACCGTCGGCGTTCTCTCCCAGCTCGCCGTGCTCGTCTCCATGCTCCTCGGTCTCTTCATCCTCGGCGACCACATCTCTCTCGCATCCGCGGCCGGCAGCGTCCTTTGCATCGGCGGCGTTGCCGGCGTGACGTACGTGACATCGCTCGCAAAACCGATCGCTCAGGCGGTCGAGGTTGTGCAAGAGGCGTGATGTCTCGCGGTTTCGCGGTCTAGCTCTAGCCTGCATTCCTCAAGTTCATTTGAATTGTTCCCTCGAACGCGTTGCCACTCCCTTTGTCGAGAGTCCTTCTCCCCCCGCGGGTTCTTTGCGGGGGGAGAAGGTGCCGAAGGCGGATGAGGGGGGCGTTTACGCGTCAGAAACGATCTTGCGTCGCTGGACCCAGAGGCCCCTTGAAAGCATGAGTCGCGCACGAATAACGCACGCGTGAAACGCCCCTCATCCGGCTTCGCCACCTTCTCCCCCAGCTGAAAAGCGCTGGGGGAGAAGGACTCTCGATGGAGGAACTTCCGAGAACGAACCGCTCGCACAACGCCACACCGTCCCAAGTTTCGCCGCCAACCGTCCTCACCCGCTGGCGCCGAGCACAAACGACAACAGCAACAGCGCGAGCACGACGGCGGTGATGACGACATACAGCCGGTCGCGCTCGATGACGAAGACGGCGATCGACACGGCCACGCGCGCGACCGGCGTAGCGATGAGTAGCAGAAGGCCCAGGGAGACGATGGCCTGACCGCGTCCTTCGCGCGCGCCTTCGATAACCGCGCCGATCGTGCTCGGGTAGCTGGCTCCGGGATTCGTCAACGCGCCGAGGGCGGGGCGGGAGCGGAAGTACTCGCGATGATGAGCGAAGGTGATGATGAGGCCGGCCAGCACGACGATGACGCTGATGGTCACGCCGCCGCGCAGCACGTAGGAGATCAGCCGGTCGACCCAACGCGGTTCGTCGCTCATCCCCGCACTCCTTTCAACAGCATCTGCAGCGAAACGACGACGAGCACGATGACGAACGTGACACGCAGGCTCCGGCTGGTGACGCGGCCGAGAATGCGCGAGCCGAGGAACGCCCCCGCCAGCACGCCGGCCGCCACCGGCGCGGCGATGAAGGGATCGATCTGGCCGCGCGTGAAGTAGAGTCCCGCGCTCGCCGCGGCGGTCACACCGATCATGAAATTGCTCGTCGCGGTCGAGACCTTGATCGGCAGTCCCATCGCCAGATCCATCGCCGGCACTTTCAGCGCTCCCGATCCGATGCCGAGCAGACCGCTGACGCTGCCGGCGATGTACATGAGAAACAAACCGATACTCGCGTGCGCCGGCTGATACGCGATCGCCTGACCCGATTTCTCATCGACGTAGGACGCGCCCAATTTCAGCCTCATCGTCAATGGCCCGATCTCGCGCTCCTCGGCCACGCGCCGCCGCCGCAGCATGGCCATCGCCGAGTATCCGAGGACGAGGCCGAAGAGGATGTAGAGAAAACGCTGATGGACGATGCCCGCCAGATATGCCCCGGTGATCGCACCGAGCGTCGTCCCGATCTCCAGGAACATCGCCACCCGCAGGTTGGCCAGCCCATCCCGCACATACGCCGCCGCCGCGCCGCTCGATGTGGCGATGACGGAGATGATCGAGGCACCGATGGCCAGCCGGATGTCGATGTGCAGCAAAAGCGTCAGCGCCGGCACGACGATCATCCCCCCGCCGAGGCCGAGCAACGAACCGAGAAACCCGGCCAGCAGCGAAACGAGGGCGACGGTGAGCACGAAGAGGAGCGGGGTCACGGAGGGAGTGTATTCGCAGCCGGAGCGCTGGCGTCTCGCCGGCGCTCCGTCGCAACCCCGTTACTGCGTCACCTGGAACGTCACCGTCAGATCGAAGATCGTGTCGACGGCGGTGCCGTGCAAAGACCCCGGAGCGAACTGCCATTGCAGGACGGCGTCCACGGCGGACTGGTTGAACAGCGGCGACGAGCTGCGAAGGACGTGGGCGTCGCGCACGCGGCCGGTCTTGTCGATGATGCATTCCACGATGGCGAAACCGTTCAGGTGGATGGCGACCGCGGGGCGGGGATAGAGCGGCGTGACGCGGTGGATGACCACCGGCGCCTTGACGTCGCCGACGATGCGCATCGGGACGTCGGGAGTCACCGGAACGACGTTCGCAGCCGGAGGTCCATTGCCGATGCCGTGCGGATCGCCCTCGGGTACCCCCAGTGGTTGATCGGATCCGGCGGGGCCGCCGGTTGTGGTGGTATCGCCGGTCGAGGTCGACGCGGCCGGCTCAGTATGGTCGGGGATGGTGTTGGGCGCCAGGTTCGGGCTCGGCACGGCCGGGGTCTGCTTCACGGGCACAGGCGGCGCCGCCTGTCTGTGGCCGCCGTTCGGTGTGCCGAGGGCGGGCGGGATCGATACAGGAGGCGTGAAGATGGGAAACACGTACTCGCGGGGCGGCATCCTCGGGAAATCGACGGTGCGGATGCCGAGCGCAAGGATGCTGATGACGATGAGGATGTGTCCTGCAAAGGAGACCGACAGCAATCCAAACCGCTTTTCGGCCACCACCTCTGCATGTATGACGGATGTCTCGAACATGATCTGTCCTCCCGTCCGAGTTCGACACGCGAAGTGGCTCGATGAAACCGTGCAGTGACACGAAGTGGTGAACGAATGTCACGCGAAGGCGCGAAGACGCGAAGTTAATGCACGAACTTGCGGCGGTTGCGGATGTAGTCGGCCAGGATGTATTCGCCCAGCCGGTCCGGTGATGAGTAAAAGGCCCGTCCGCGGTTGATCTTCGAGAGTTGCTCGACGAAGTTCACCAGCATCGGGTCGGTGGCCAGCATGAAGGTGGTGATGGGGATGTTGGAGCGGCGGCAGCGGTCGGCTTCTTCCAGCGTGCGGTTGACGATCTTCATGTCCAGGCCGAACGAGTTCGTGTAGAGGTGGCCGTTCTCGGTCAGCGCGGATGGTTTGCCATCGGTGATCATGAAGATCTGTTTGTTGTTGTGCTTGTGGCGCCGCAGGATGCGCTGCGCCAGCTCCAGGCCGGCCTTCGTGTTCGTGTGAAACGGTCCCACCTGCACGTACGGAATCTGGGAGACCGGCACCTCGGTGGCTTCGTCGCCGAAGAGCAGCACGTCGATCGAATCCTTCGGGTACTTCGTCAGGATCAGCTCCGTCAGCGCCAGCGCCACCTTCTTTGCCGGCGTGATGCGGTCTTCGCCGTAGAGCACCATGGAGTGGGAGATGTCGATCATGACCACGGTGGCGCAACTGGAGTTGTGCTCGGTCTCGAACACCTCCAGATCGTCCTCGGTCATGAGGATGGCCTCGGCCGGGTCGGTGTGTTTCATGGCGTTCTGCAGCGAGCGGATGGAATCGATGGCCATCGGATCGTCGCCGAACTGATAGGGCCGCGTCTCGGTCAGCCGCTCGCTCCCCTGGCCGGCCGAGGCGACGGAGTGCGAGCCGCTGATCGACTTCTGCAAACCGCCGAAAATCTCGTCGAGCGCATCGCGGCGGATCTGCCGTTCCCCGCCCGCGCCGAGGACGACGTTGCCGTTGGCATCCTCCCCGATGACGTTCTCTTCCATCAGCCTGGCGAAAAACGCATCGAGGTCGATGTTGGGATCGATGTACCCGCGGTCCTGCAGCGCCCGCATCCAGCGCATCGCCTCGTCGACATCGCCCCCGCTCTGCAACAGCAGATGATTGAACAGCCGCCGTAACCCCATCTCGGCGAGGAGCTGGCGGATGAGATCGGGATCGAGGTAGGAGTATCGGTGGCGCATGGTCAGAAAGTCGCCTCACGCGGAGCCGCGGAGATCGCGGAGGGTGATCTCCGCGTACTCCGCGCCTCCGCGTGAGGCAATCCTCCGCTCACTTCTTCTTCAACCGCGCGATCCACTTGGCGATCGTCGGATTGTTCGGCAGCAGCTCGCGTGCTTCTTCCAGTCCCGTCAGCGCCTCGTCGTTGCGGTCGAGGACGAGGAGGATCTGCACGCGAAGCTCGACGAGGCTCTGGTAGAGGTGAAAGTCGGTCATGGTCTGAGTCGGTAGCAGCGACAGGGCCCGGTTGACGAACTTGAGGGCGACCTCGGGCTTGGAATCGTTGAGGGCGTCGGCGGCAAAGCGGTGCAGCATCCTCGGCGAATCGCCGAGGAACGACTTCGCATCGACGAAATGCGAGAGGGCCTCGCGCACCAGCGCTTCCTGATCCGGAAACCATCCATCTCGGATCATGCGGTCGATCTGTCGCGACAGCTCGCCGGGGATCTCGGCAGTGACCTTGGCCATGTGGGGGATTGTAGCTGGTCGGCGGGGGGTCGGTTTTCGGAGCGCTGGCGTCTCGCCGGCTGGCCCGGCGCGCGTCCCGCCGCCGCGGTTACCGTGGATGTTTGGAGTCTTGCCTGGTTTCGCGCACGCCGAGGTGACCTAAATCGCCCAGCCCCTCGGGTTATCAGGCAAAGGTTTCGGGTCTTGCTCGACCTGGGGCGAGACGCCCCCGGGCCAGCCGGCGAGACGCCAGCGCTCCGGTAATCCCTCCGCCCCTACTTCACCGTCCTCAGCACATTGAACTTCATCATCTCCTGGAAGGTAATCGTCGAGTCGAGATCCTCGCGGGCCAGGCGCAGCGACTGGTGCAGGCCTTCGAGGATCATCTCCATCCAGAACGCCAGCTCGTGATCGCTCGATGACTGCACGTACTTCGCTGCCGTCTCGGCCAGCTTCGGCACCCGCTTCAACTCCGCGAAGTAGACCGCGAACGGCTGCTCGTCGGAGAGCGTGATCTTGTTGCCTTCGACGAACCAGCCGAGGATTGCGTCGTAATTCGGCTCCGTCGGCGCGGCCGGCTTTTCTTCCCTTCGTGGAGGCGGCTGCTGTTTTCGGCGGCGGCCGGCAAAGGCGTCATCGAGCTCCTCGTCCTCGAGATCGGCGTACGAACGATTGCGCTCGTTGCGCGTAGTGACGCCGGCGCGCTCGATCGGCGGAAACTTCGTGGCGAAGAGTTTGGCCACCGCTTCGCCGATCAGCTTGCGCGCCACTACTTCGGCACCCTGCTGCTCCCCTTCGTAAACCATCTCCACCTTGCCGGTGATGGCCGGCAGAAGCATGGCCAGATCGGAGAGACGCGGAAAGACTGATGGGTCGTGCGTCAGCGCCGCGCGGCGTTCCATGTTCGACTGCAGCAGCTCCATCGCCGCGATGGTCAGGCGCGCGGAGACGCCGGACGATTGATCGACGAGCTCCGAGCCGCGGGCGACGAAGGCGATCTGTTCGACCAGCGAGTGGATGTAGTCGGGGATCACCAGCGCCACGCTTCCGGCGCGATCCGTCCACGCCTCCTGCCGCGTGATCTGCATGGCCGTCTCGACGCTCTGCGGATAGTGCGTCAGGATCTGGGAGTCGATGCGGTCCTTGAGCGGCGTGATGATGTTGCCGCGGCTGGTGTAGTCCTCGGGGTTGGCGCTGAAGACGAGCACGACGTCCATCGGGATGCGGATGGGGAAGCCGCGGATCTGCAGATCGCGCTCCTCGAGGATGTTCAGCAGCGCCACCTGAATGCGCGGCGCGAGATCCGGCAGTTCGTTGATGGCGAAAATGCCGCGGTTCGTGCGCGGGATGATGCCGTAGTGGATGACCTCCTCGTCCGCGTACGTGAGCCGCTGGTTGGCGGCCTTGATCGGATCAATGTCGCCGATGAGATCGGCCACGGTGACGTCGGGCGTGGCCAGCTTCTCGCGATAGCGTTCATCGCGCGTGAGCCAGGTGATCGGCAGATCATCACCCTGCTCGATGGCAAGACGGCGGCAGCGCTTGCACGTCGGCGCCAGCGGCGAATCGTTGATCTCGCATCCGGCGATGATCGGTACACGCTCGTCGAGCAGATTCGTCAGCGAGCGGAGGATGCGCGTCTTGGCCTGGCCGCGGAGCCCGAGGAGGATGATGTCGTGTTTGGAGAGGATGGCGTTGTGAATGGCCGGGATGACCGTCCGTTCGTAGCCGTGAATGCCCGGAAACAGCGTCTCCCCGCGGGCGATGGCCGCGAGCAGATTGCGCCGCATCTCTTCTTTGACCGAGGTGATGCGGTAACCGGATGCGCGCAGCTCGCCGAGGGTGTGGATGTTCATGGAGTTTTGTCTTTCCTACTCAAGTCAAAAACGAAATGTTGAATGTTCAATGTTCAATGTTGAATGTTGAATGAGAGGCTGCGGTGGAAGGCCATTCAACATTGAACATTGAACATTCAACATTCAACATTCAACATTGCCTTTCTCGTCTTTCTCACCTTCGCCGATATCGCGATTGAATTCGTTCATGGCCCGTTTCAGATCGCCGCGCGCGAAGAGGACGAGCGCATCGACGGCCCGCTCGATTCCGCGGGTCACCAACGGCGCTTCCTCGGCGGTGAAATCGTCGAGGACATAATCGCGGAGCCGGCCATCAGGATACTCCGCGCCGCGGACGCCGAATCGTAAGCGCGGGAAGCGCTCGCTCGCAAGCGCGGCCACGATCGAGCGCATGCCGTTGTGCGTCCCCGACGAGCCGCTCGGCTTGATGCGCAGCCGCCCCAGCGGCAGGTCGATGTCGTCGTACACGATCATCAGGTCGTCGGTCGAGTCGAGGTAGGCATTGACCAGCAGCCGCACGACGTCGCCGGAGTTGTTCATGAACGTCAGCGGTTTGGCCACCTTCACGCTGCCGCCGGCAACGCGCCCTTCGCCGGTCATGGCGTCTTTCTCGTGCCTGCCGATCTCGATCCGGAACTTCTTCGCGAACGCGTCGGCGATCATCCACCCGACGTTATGCCGCGAGCGCTCGTACTCCGCGCCAGGATTGCCGAGGCCGACGATCAGTTTCATGCGGCGCGAAGGGTAGCAGAGGATCGGAAGGGCCTTCCCGGACGGATGGTGAGCCTGGGTTGAAGGTCTCGGGCTACTGTCTTCCTCCGGCGGCATCGGTCGGCGCCTGGAAGAAGTCGTCGAATCACTGCGATCGAGCCGCAAAAGGTCTCTGCCGTCTCGAAGCGGACGACCGGGATCTACTATCGTTGGATGCGTGTGGACCGCAGGCTTCGGCTTAGTATCGGGGTCGATATCGGCCGTATCGGTAAGATGCTGATACGCTGCGACTTGCGGCAAAGACGCCTAAAATCGTGGCCGTACCACGGACTTCGTCCTTCGTCAAGCACAGTTTCATGCTATGGTTTCAACACATTGAAGGAGTCCCGGCCGTGAGACTGCGATATGACTTCGATGTCGAGAAGTTGGTTCAGGCGATTGCGTACATGTCCGAGCGGGGTGTGACCGGACTCGACAAACTAAAGGTACTCAAACTTCTCTTCCTCGCCGACAAACAACACCTCTTGGAAATCGGCAGGCCGATTCTCGGTGATGTCTATGCATGCATGGACTGGGGTCCGGTACCATCGCAGTCCTACAACATCATCCGGAACGTCGTCGATGCCGATCCTCGAAAGCGTACGGCCGAAAACCTTTTTGCCGAATACTTCACGATCGATCGGGAACGTGAGCACCCGACTCTGGTTGCGAAAAAAAGCCCCGATCTCGACGTGTTTTCCGAGTCCGAATTAGCGGCGCTTGATGAAGTGATCACCAAGTATGGCCAACTCTCAGGTGGCGATTTGATCGCATTAACTCACGACGATCCAATCTGGAAAATACCGGACGAGAAGCGGAAACCAGGAAGCAGCATTCCGATCCCATTCGAGTTGTTTTTTGAGGCGAACGCAGCCGAGGACATGCTGGAATTTGCTCGCTGCCAGCAAGAGAATCGTGACTTCGAGTTAGCGTTAGAGTACGAAGCCGGACGGACCGACTAACCGGAATAACGCTTTCCGAGGATTGCCTTTCGATTGACCTTCGAGACGTAGGTTGACTTCTCTACGATCAGATCCACCTGCACCAAGTGTTCCGCTTTCAACTCACCGCAGTACTTGAACATGCGTGCTTCCAGAATCTCCTGCATCGGTCGGGCCTTGATGTCGGTGAGATCGAGAATCGTCGGCTTGGTGCAAAAGTCGTAGTCGCCAACCTCAATCTCAAGGTACGCCGCTGAAGGTATCTTCGCGCGTTTGAATCGATCGACTTTTGTCGTGAAGAACGCGTAGACCGCTATGCCGTCATCTGGTGGCCACTTATCGTTCAGAACGGCAATCCACTTGCCGTGTCCGACGAAATCAACAAATGCGTGATAGAGGCTTCCTCGACCGAGCAACTTGTTAGCCACTTGGGCCGCAATGGTTCCTGATGGCATGATTGGGTGTTCTCGATCCGATGTAACACTACATTGCCGTTATCGCAAGCCGGAACCATCGCCACCAACACCGCTGTCGATCGTCCTGTTACGACTTCCACATCAAACCAGACTACTACCGGCAACTCAATTCATAGAACGAAGGAGTGCATCATGTTCTTTGTGAAAACCCCTGGGACCGCGGTTGTGATCGCCTTTGTCCTTGCCGCGGCACGCGGCCTGGCCGCCGAGCAGACAGCGAATGCTTCCGGGTCGGTAACCGTGAACGGGCATTCCACGGCGCTGCATTACGCGTACGCCCGCTACGATGCGGAGGACAAGACGACGCGGGTGCTGATCACCGACCGCGCTCTCGACGCCGGCATGCTCGCCGAGGAAAGCAGCGGGACGTTCTCGGGCGAGAAGCCGTCGTTTCGGGACCTGAGCAAGCGTGGTGAAGCGGCCGGCGTCGCGCTGTTCATCAATCGCGCGAACGAGGTCGAGACGGTCGAAGTGTTCAGCAAGGCCTTCGACATGCCTACGCCGACGTCGGGGCACATGTTCTGGTACGAGCCGTATCGCCTGAGCACAGGCTGGATCGGCGGGCGGTCGCGATCCAAAGAGGCGCAGACGTTCTTCAAGATCGTCTGGGAGTACAACGTCACCTTCCTGACTACCGTCGGGCAGAAGGGATTCGAGATTCCCGCCGGTCCGGCGCTCGCCGCGGCGCGCAAGGCGAACGACGCGCGCGAAGAGGCCCGCATCGTGCCGTCGGGCGGTGGTGCGGAGGGGGCGGCGTATCTCGCCTACCGGCGCAATCTCGATGCGAGAAACGGAAAGGCGCTGCTCGATCAGATGACGGCATCGATGAAGAGCGCCGTCGCCGCGGAGATGCACGCCTCCCCTCTCAACGAATCGGTGTTGGGCTCGTGGGCATTCATGGAGTCGATGCCGCCGGGGAACGTCGAAGTCGTCGGCGGCGTCCGCGATCCCGACGGCACGATGCTCGAGCTCCGGAAGACGCAGACCAACGGAGGGAACAAAACCTTCGGTACGGCCAGGCTCGTGAAGGAGCAGGGAGCGTGGAAGGTTGCACAGGAGACCTGGCGCTAGCGAGTGAAGGGTTATTGAATCAATGCCCGACCGCGGCCAGCGGCCCGCAGGCGTCTTCCGCCAGATTGAGGAGGGCGGCCAGATTGAACGGCTTGGCGATGACGCCGGCCACGAGATCCGTCGGGACCTGGTCCACCAGAGCCGGCACGGCAGCGGTCATGACGATGATGCGTGGTCTGTCCGGGCGCGCAGCGAGATAAGACAACACGCCGAAGCCGTCGGTGCGCGGCATCATCAGATCGAGCACGAGGAGGTCGAAGCGGTGCGCTTCGAGACAGGCGATCGCAGCCGCGCCGTCCGCGGCGCTCTGGACGGCGTCACCTCGTCTGGCAAAGAGACGCACGACCAGCGTCCGGATTGCTTCGTCATCATCGACAATCAAAACATTCATAAGCCTCAGGACTGCGCCAGCTCGGCGATGGCACGGGCAAGCTCCACCGGCTCCACCGGTTTCTGTACGTATTTTTGAAAGCCGGATGCCAGGATGCGCGTGCGATCCTGCGGCCGGCCGTATGCGGTGAGCGCCATCGTCGGTATCTGGCGTCCCAACTGCGGCTCGATCTCCCGCAACTTCCTCATGAGGGCATATCCATCCTCGCCGGGCATGGCGATGTCGCTCACGACGATGTCTGCTTCGAAGAGTCGTAGCTCTTTGACGGCAGCGGCGACCGAAGTGACCTCGCGTGTTTCGGCCCCAAGCTGATTGAGCACCAATGCCACAAGCTTGCCCGCATCGTCGTCATCGTCGACGATCAGAATCCTGATCCCCTCCAGCCTCGGCATCTCCGGCGTGGCCCGCAGTTGCGTCAACTCCGCGGGAGCGACGCGTACCGCCAGGACGGGCAATATGATGGTGAACGTACTCCCCTTCCCGATGCCGTCGCTCTCGACGGCAACCGATCCGCTGTGAAGCGTGACCAGGTGCCGCACGATGGCCAGGCCGAGTCCGAGGCCGGCTTGCTGGCGCACCGTGCTGTTGTCGAACTGCCGGAACCGGTCGAAGACAAACGGCAGGAACTCGGGACTGATCCCCTGTCCGCTGTCGGAGACTCGAAGCAAAGCCTTGCTTCCCGTGAGCTGGAGCGCAACCTTGACCCGTCCGCCCTCCGGGGTGAACTTGATCGCATTCGAGAGCAGGTTCCAGACGATCTGATGAAGCCGCGTCTCGTCGCCGTAAACGCTCAGCGGCCTTTCCTCGATACTCCTTTCGAGCGTGATGTTGCGCTCACCAGCTCGCGCCTGAAACATTTCGACGACCGCATCGACGACCGGCCCCAATTCCACCGGCGAGAGATCGACGCGAAGCTTGCCGGCGATGATGCGCGACACATCGAGGAGATCCTCGACCAGCCGGGCCTGCACGCGCGTGCTCCCCTCGATCATCTCGATGGCGGTATCGACGTCCTGCTGTTCGACCCCGTCGACCTTGAGCATCTGAACCCAGCCGAGGATCCCGGTCATCGGCGTGCGCAGCTCGTGCGCGAGCGTGGCCAGAAAGTCGTCCTTGGCCCGATTGGCGTCCTGCGCCTCGCGGTACAGCCGGGCATTCTGCACGGCCACCGACGCCATCTGTGCCAGTTGGGTGAGAACGGCTTCGTCGTCCGCGGTGAAGGCGGCGTTCGGCCGTTCCGCGAGCATCAACAAGCCGGCTGTTCGGCCTTCCCGCTCCAGAAGCGGGGCGGCGAGCAATGCGCGCAGACCGGCAAAGGCGTTACAGCCATTGAGCGTTTCCATGGCCCGCCCCGTGATCCGCACGGTGCTTCTGAGGGTCGAGACGATCTCGTCGAGGGCGGCCACAGACGCTTCATCGACGTCGTCGCGGGTTCGTTCCGCACCGGCGGAGACGGCCCAGATCGTCCGCGTCTGGATGTTCTCTTCGACTTTCAGCCAGATCATGGCGAAGCGGGAGTTGATCACCTTCGCCGCCTGGTCGGTGATCATCTGGAGGACGTCATCGAGCGACAGCGCCGAGGCGATGGCCAGCGACGCTTCGGCGAGACCGGACAATCGAAAGGCGGATGCGCGCTCGTTTTCCAGCAGCTTCTGCTGTTCGGCGAGGAGATCGCGGATGTCGTATTGGCGCAGGCGGCTGCGAAGCGCCGTGCGCAGGGAACTGAGCAGCGTCTTGACGTGGATGGGGCGGTCGACGAGCGTCACATGCGCGCGCGGGCCGAGACCTTCGAACGAACGGGCGGCGCGGTCCATATCGGGCTCCGCCACGAAGATCATCAATGGGATCTCCGACCACGGAGGCTGCGCGGCCAGCGTGGCGGCAATGCGCCGCATGGCCGGCGGCGTGAGCGCCTCCGCGGTCACGACCGCGACACCCGCGCCTTCATCGATCCCGCGGCAGAGCTCCTCGGCATTGGCGCAC
>Ga0247668_1000031_pt1 | contig 53241 bp, 66 predicted proteins | sample CNK09_metaG_FD_182737 | JGI IMG/M metagenome (GOLD analysis project Ga0247668, IMG submission 182737) | Soil microbial communities from Purdue University Martell Research Forest, Indiana, United States - CNK09 | ecosystem: Environmental > Terrestrial > Soil > Temperate forest > Bulk soil...
AGGGCGCTAAAGGTAAAGGTCCCACAGGAACTATGGAAGTAGAACCGTCTATCGAAGGTTAATATGAGTAACATGAATCCTCCCACAAATAACACTGAGTACATCAATACTCTAGACTATAAAAAGCTAGAGTGGAAGATGACTCAGGTGAAGTCTATTCTTGATGACTTGGTAGATAAGTCTGTCGCCTCTAGAAAGCTCCGGTTCGCGGAGATTGATATAGAGGTGGAGCGAGAAGCCGGGAGGATTCAACCTGATGAGTTGTACATACCTACACACATCATTGATACTAATATACGTCGAGAGCAATCATCGTACATACAGTACATTACTCAATCACCTAGGGCAGTAATCTTGAGAGACCCTAGCGATGCAACAGCTGACTTAGCTAATCTAGAGAGAGACTTAACTGACAAACTACGGTATGACGGTTGGCAGTTAAGTCTCTTCTCTGCTATAGATGCCTTTCAAGCGAATGGCTATTCTATAATGGAAGTTGTACAAGACCAATCTAAGATTGGTGAGATAGCTCATGAGCATGTCACTATGCAGGATTTTGCTTATGTGGCTGATACTAAAGACTTACAAGCTTGTGAGATGTTAGGTAGGACTTATCACTATACTAGGACTAAACTTCTCGCACTTTGCGGTGACCCAGCTCAACCTAAAGACAGTGATTGGTCAAAGAGTGAAGTAGATAAGATTCTTGAGGGTGAGTCTAATGCTGGTACTAGTGAACCAGAGGAGTCTTCTGAAGATAAAGATAAGTCTCTTTTTAGAGTACAGAAACTAATGTTTCGTGTCAATGGTATTGTACAAGTAGGTTGGGCTTGTATAGGTGTGTGCGATGATTGGGTTCGTAAGCCTCGGCCTTTATACCTTGGTCGTCGGCAGCCTTATACTCCACAAGAGATTCAGCGTTTGCAGATGCAGAATCCTCAACAACCTGTAAATCCTACTCTTATACAGAATGGTAAGGTACAGTATGAGACTGCTTATCCTTATTTCTTGTTTCAGTATCTTATTTCTGAAGATGATACTATCTCTCATCTTAAAGGCCGGATTTTCTTAGACCAAGACTCCCAAGAAGCGGTTAGTAGTCTCCTCTCTAGCACAGTCACACAAGCTCGTCGTTCTGCTGGCCCCTATTGGGCTAAGAAGGAGAATGACCCTAATGATGATGTACTAATGAAGAAGAATGTATACTTCAAGCCTAATTGCTTACTGCCTTCTGGTATAGAGTCCTTTATGATGAAAGCTCCTGAACCCGGTATGTTTCAAGCTATTAATATGCTAGTTGGTAATAACCAATCTGAGACTAGTCAAGTGAATTTTGCGGAGAGTAATAATCAGAAAGATAGTAGAAAAACTGCTACTGCTGTTAAAGAGTCTAGAGCACAGAGACAAGAGCTTACTACTGTACAGGTTGTATTGTTTTCTCAAGCCCTTAGAAATCTTTATACCACAATGTGTTCTGTTATTAAGTCACGTGTACTATCTGGACTACTGCAAGTTAACCCCTCTATATTACCTCTATACTCTCGCACTTTCCAAGTTAAGCCTTCTGGTGACGTGGATGTTATAGAGAAAAGTAATCTCATACAAGCTATGATGACTGCTTGGCCTGTAGTGTCACAGACCGGGGCTGCTATACCCTTTTTATGTGATATGTTGGAGAAAGCTTTTCCTGATAATGCTGCTAAGTATTTACAAGCTATACAACAGCAACAAGCTCAGCAGAGTAATCAGCAAGCTCAACAGATGAAAGAGATGACTGGATTTGCTATGCAGTTAGCACAAGGGATTGAGGAGTTGGATAAGCATAAGAATTGGTTCTCTGAGGAAGGGCAACTTGCAGCTTATCCTCTTGTACAAAGAGCTAGTATAATGATAGACCAAATGAGACAACAAATGAAAGGTACAAAATCACCATGACACCCCAACAGATTAAGCAGCAAGAAGAGTTACAAAGACTACAAACTAAACTACATGTTGACTGGTTAAAGCATCCTGTAACTCAAGACTTTGTTAAGGTGCTTTATGCTAGGAGAGATAATCAAGTTAAAGAACTACAAGATGGTATTCTATCATCTAGTGATGAAAAGAAAGAGATAAAATATAGAGCAAGCATACAAGCAATGGTAGCAGATATAGTTATAGCAACAGATACTATAATATTCGTACAAGAACTCAACAAACTAACACCCAACAACCAATAAGATAATTATGGCAATCGAACTAGACAAACTCCCCAAAGATGAAAAGTCCGGACTTCCAGTAGTACAAGCTCCCACTAAAGGTAACACTAATATAGTAATCCCTGAAAAAGTATCAGCCTCCACCTTTATAGATGAGTTTGAAGTGGAACAGTTACCTGAGCAAGGTAAGGCAGAAGACCTTGCTAAAGGTACTACTAAGGTAGAGGATAAGAAGGGTGAACCGGCGCAGCCGGCTCTTGAGACTGTTGACCAGAAGACTGAAAAGGCCGATGAGAACGTAGAAGATAAGAAGGAAGAAACTACTAAGGTCAATTCTCTCGATAAGATTCTAAAGAAGCCGGGGCAGAAGAAAGACGAGACAATTAAGCCAGAAGACAAGAAGACAGATGAAACTATTAAGCCTATTGTTCCATCTAAGACTACTAGGGATTATACAGGATTCTCTCCTGAAGAAGTGACAGCTCTTAAAGGTATGTCTAATGAAGGTTTTGCTTATGCTGTTAAGATGCGTAAGGAGAATCAAGAGTTGGCTAAGTTACGGGATACTACTTACTTGCAGCATGAGAAAGCTTATACTCTTACTCCGGAATATCAAGAACTCTCACAGACTACTCGTCTTGCGAACTTTGAGACTAAGTATTGGAATGAACAGTTGATAGCTATGGATGCTGGTAAGGATTTGATTCCTCTTAAGGGTTATGATACTCGTACCGGACAACCTGTCTTTGGGGAACCTCTTAAACCTTCTAAGCAGCTAGAAGAAGAAGTTCGTCAGGCGATGTATGATGCTAGTAACTTAGTAAGGACTAATCAAGCTAAGCTGTCTGAATTCCCGCAACGCTACAAGTCTACAATCCAACAGGAATTATCTAACATAGAAAACTATAGAAAGTCTCAATTCGGTTGGGTAGCTGACCCTACTATGTTGGACTATACTATGGATATAGGCGGTAAGGAAAAGTCTCTTAAGCAGATTAGAGAGGATGTAATTTCTATGGTTCCACCAGCTTTAAGGAACAATCCTCTTGTTGGTGTTCTAGGTGACCTTGTGATAGCTGTTCAAATACAGAAAGCTCAGCTATCGGCCTATGAATCTACCAATACAGTAGCCAAGACTAAAGAGGAAGAGACTGAACTTGTAGAACCTTCATCTAAAGATAAGCCTATAAGTAAGGGTTCTAAAGATGAAGAAGTACATGGTATGAAAGAATTTAAGATAGACCCAATGCTTGTATGACTAATGACTATACACAAGAAGATATAGATAGATTCTGGGAGAAAGTAAATAAAACAGAATCTTGTTGGTTATGGACTGGAGGTAAAAGTACACAAGGTTATGGTGTCTTTAGGTATCATGGCCCCTACATATATTCTCACAGATTCTCCTATCTTTTAAAGGATAAGGAATATGACCAAAGTTTATGTGTATTGCATTCTTGTGATAAGCCTTCTTGTGTAAACCCTGACCACTTATTCTTAGGAACGCAGAAAGAAAATATGCAAGATAAGTTAAATAAAAATAGACAGGCTAAAGGGCTTAGTATAAGTGGAGTTCTTACTGAAGAAGATGCATTAAGTATAATTGATTTATATAAGCAAGGTAACACACAAAGATATATAAGTTCACTTTTTAATATCAATCAAAGTCAAGTAAGTAAAATTGTTAGTGGTAGTAGATGGGGGCATCTTAAAAGATAGATATTGGCACGAGAAATGCTATAGTAGAGTTGCTACTACAGCACAAGGGCATGTGTATCGCTTCTTTAGCACAAGGGCATGTGTACAATGTAACCGCTCTATAATAGAGCATAACTACTATATTCTTGTGCCTGTATTTTATAACCAGCCTGCCGTTTTCGGCAACGCTACTGTAGAAGATGTGAATAAGTTTAATTCACTCCCCTTCTATCTTGTTCGTAATGAAGTTAAACAGTTTCCAATCTGGTCAGTCTTTGACCAACTCTACGGTGAGATAGATTGGCAAGCTAATGAAGGTAACACTATGAAGGGTGTTACTCCTCAGCGTTCACCTGTTAGTCGCTCCTTCTTCTTCCCTAACGCTATTACACAAGTCCCCAATAAGGATGTGTATACTGTTACGGAATCTGTTGAACAGACTCAGCTCTACATGCACGACTATGAGTCCTTCCAGTTCAACTTCCTCCCCTCGTTTGTAGTATTCTGGAAGAACTACTTGCAGTTCGCTAATGCTGATATTGTTCGTCAGATTGCTGTCTCGAACAATCAGTTCATTGAGACGAACATGTACTACAATTCTCCATATTACTATATTGCGGGTGTTGGTCTTCAGTATGGTGCTCCTACTACTATGGGTAATGATGCTGGTACTGCTGCTGGGTCTAAGACTGCACAGTGGTTGGTTGGTGTTACCAATGGTCAAGGAGGTGTCTCTGGTATCAATGTTAATGGATTGCGTTTGCGGGATGTATTCAATGCATTCATGAATCTCCAAGAAGACCTTGCTGCTCCGGCCTTTGGTGGTTCTAAGAACATGCCTAAGGATAATGATGGTTTGAAGGAGAAGTACGTTGTTCTATTGTCTTCTGAAGACTTCCTTAACTTCACCTTTGACCCTGATGTTATTAACAAACTTCAAGGTCTTGCTCCTTGTGACTTGAATCTACTGTTCAATGACTTTAAGGGTCTTCTCTTTGGGTTCTTGACCTGCAAGATTAATAAGTACCCTATCCGTTACAATACTATAGACATTACTACGCCGGATGGTCTTACTGTTATCTATAAGGCTGGTACTCCTATTGCTCCTGAAATCTTTGATGCTACGGACAATAAGTGGAAACCTAATCCGTACTATACTTCTCGTATTAGCGCTCCTTACACTATTAGCTGGATTCTTGGTGCTGACAGGGCTAAGACTGTTAAGGTTGGGCCTCCGCCGAAAGAGTTTGCAGCTGTTAATATGAGTGCTAAGAAGTTCTACTCTATGAGATGGAATGGTGAAGTTCAGTTGACTGACCAAGTTCTTATCTTTGATGCGAACAATGTTCCTTCACTAAACGTCTATGGTAAGCAGTTGAAGTTTATCTCTGAGCTTACTCATGGTTACTTGGAAGGTGAACGTCGTTATGCCTTCCCAATTTTTAGCAAACGTACTCGTCCTGCTAATGTGGCTTAATCATTAATATAATCAAACATATGAAGAAAATACTTCTTATCTCTCTCATCAGTGCTGTTAGTCTTATCTCTAAAGCTGATACTGCATCTGTTAACTCATTGCCGGGCACTATGACTAATATCTTTACAGGGTATGGTGTAGTAACTACTATTACTGTTACTAGTCTTACCAGTACTAACACACAAGGTTTGTTGGTTGATGCTCCGACTAATTCATTGGGTTATGCTACTCTTGCATATACTAATGTTCTGTCGTATATCACTAATCTTACTACCAATCCGGGCGGTGGTGGTATGCAACCTAATTACACAAACTATTTTGGTGTTGTAACTACACTCACTAATAGTTCTGGTAATTTGTTTGTTCTTGTGGATGTTACTAACAGTGTTCCCGCTGCTAGTAATAACTGGGTTACTTATGGTATTGGTAGTGCCGGTAGTGCTAGTACTACTATCCCATCTGCGAACATCAATATTATTCGTGGTCTGTGGTTTACCAATACGTCTTCGGGTACCGGCCCTTCGACTATCTCTGTGACGTATCGTAAGCAGTAAGTCTCTTAATTGGAGAGTACTAGTTATTTATACTAGTACTCTCCTTTCTCTTATTAACCAATATGTTAAGAACTATTTCAACCTGCGAGAAGAATTTGGTACCTCTTCCCGCCAATGCTATTAATGTACCAGATAGTGTTTCTACTGTTGTAATCGTTGATTACAGAAAAGTAGCTCAATTTGCTCATGAGATAGCTTCTATAACTTTGCAGAATGTGGGAGGGAATAAAGCTTATATTGCTTTTGGTCAAGATGCTGATGCTACAACTGCTTATCATAAGATGATAGACGTTGGTCAAGAGTTAGCTATTCCTCTTGTTTGTCAGGTCTCTTGTTTCTCACCCGGTGGTACTATTATTGCTCCTTGTGTTTTACAGCGCGTAGGATATTGACGTATATGTTTAAATATCTTTCTATACTTTGTTTGTCTAGTACTTTAACTTTTGCGGGTTCTGGTAATCTCCTGCAACCTACTATAGCAGGTGGTAGCGCTAGCAGTACTTTTACTATAGTGACAAACACTGCTGGTGCTTCCGGTTTTTCAGACCTCGCTGTTGTCTCTAGTACAAACTATTTAGGTTCCCTTAAAACTGGTACAAGAGTATTCGGCCCTTGGCTTGGTACGGATTATGTACAACAAGCAGTTAATGTTATTTTTAGCCCAACTAATAATTTACTTATTGCTGGCGGTAGTATAAAAATTATTGGCGATAACTACATGCCAAACACTTTAGTGCTTTCAAATGGCATAGCTAATGGGCTTAAAAGTTTTAATTTGTATGCTGAATCTTACAGGGCAGGGGCATTGATTTGTGCTACGAACCCATGCATTAGAGTTATTGGTGGTAATTATTTGTTAAACGGTAACACAAGAAATAACTCTATGTTTGAAATGCACAATCTTACTGTAGCCTCTATCCCAAATCAAACGACCAATCTGTTTGAAATGATTAATGGATTTGACAAGTTTAATATAACAGAGAATCATTTTGGTTGCTGGTACAATATCACTAATGATGGTGTTGGCGCCGGGTTTTCTTGGCCTGCTGGTACAGGAGCTGGCAATTTAGTGGTGTATATAAGAGGATTCTTTAATGGTATTTGTGAATTTTGCGGTAATAATATGATACAGATATGTGCTGTAGATATCAATGTTGACCATTTATATACTGCTCAGAACTTTTTTAATACCTGCGGAAATAATTGTAATAATGCAGCATTTGTTAATGATTGGGCAACTGGCCCCTACATGATAGGTGGCTCTTTTATGTTAGGACAAGGTACCAATAATAGTAACGGTGATGTTGTATCAGTTGATGATTATTTTTGGGATTGTGGTGGCTCTTTTTGTCTACTGGGACAAACAGCTCTTACAACTTTTGGGACTCAATATGAAGGTATGAATGGACAACCTTCTATTCTTGCTACCAATTTTGTTAATTTTAATACGGTATTTACAGCACAGATAAATAATGCTAGAAATTATGATGGAAAAGTATGGACAGTTAATAGTGATTATTCTGTAGGAGCTTCTTATTTTAATAATGGTGTATTACAAGCTTCTAGGACAGGTACACAAGGAGCTACACCCAATGCCAATAATTGGATTGTAAGAAGTAATATAACTTCCATTTCAATGTCAAATAGTTTTCTTAATGTACCAAGTTCTTTAGTTTCTTATTATATTTCTGGAACAAATAATAATGGATTAGAGGTAGTGGTTACTAATGCTTCCCCTTCAGCTTGGTCAGGTTTCACTGCTCAAGCTGACAATGGTAATAATACCGGCCCAACTAATTATGTAGGCATGTATGAGAATAATTCTCGCTATGTTCCTAGCACAACTGTTGTAGGCTCTACTAATGATGGTGTAATAGAAATGTCTGGTGGTAATCTGTTTGTTGATATGATAGGGCCTAATAAACACTTCTATATTAACTCACGTCCAACATATCTTAGTACTACAGTTACTAATATTGATGTTAGTCCTACTAACGCTAACTTTTATGTGCCTATTATGGTACTCAGCAATCCCGCTTTCCAGCAAACTAATGTTCAACTCTCAGCAGCTACTACCTTTACTTGGCAATTTGGTAAGGCATATGCTGACACTAACTATACCGCTATATGCTGTACTAACTTTATACCGGGTGCTTTTACTACAACTAGTGCTACTTTTAACTTTCCTACATTTACAGGAAAACTTCAGTTGATAGCCATACATCAATAAGTTTACTATGAACGAAACTTGGGCACAAATACTCTTAGGTCTTTGTTGTACTGCTGTCTTTGGTATTATAGGTAGTGGAGCAGTATGTGTGATTAATGGTGCCTCTAGATTATCTAGAGTAGAAGCTTCTGTTGAATTCTTGATAGATGCTACAGGACGTTTAGCAGCTAAGAAACTACACTCTCCTGATGACCATTTAGGTATAGATTTCTATCTTGATGAATATATAAAGAATCATCATGATATGTCTATGATACAATGGCAGGAGTTTAAAGAGATATGTAAGATGACTAGAGCTAATACTACAGCTTCTAAAGAAGAAAAGGCTTATGCTGAATTCCTTATTGAACTGTGCGAACACAAATTAGGAGCTTATCAACCAAAGAAAACTTTGATATGAGCATCAAGAAATTTAAAGACTGGTCATCTTGGTGGGAAGGTCTTCGTACATCAATGATTAAAGCTGGTGCTACTTCTGTAGTTACTAACTTGACAGTCTTTACTACAACCAACACAGTTAACTCTATTGGAATTCCCGGTTTTTCAGACTCTGGTGAGCATTGGAAGACTGCTCTTATAGGTTTGTGTGCACAATTTATACTCCACACAGTCTATGCTGCAGCTACCTATGTACAAGCTAATCCTGATGCCCAAGTAGTAACAGAGGAGACTAATACTACACATATTGTAAAGAATGATGATGGTTCTACTCTTGAGACTGGTGCAAGTAAAACTATCAAAACAACTGTAACACCAGTAGAACCACCTAAATAACTATGTCTAACAATGTCCATGTCATTCTTCCTGTAATCGCTCTAGTACTTGCTGTTGCTGGGATTATCAAACCAGTATACCCTTTGGTTGCAGTTGCAGTTATTCTCCTTGCTATAAATGAACTAATTAAATAACAAAACTATGAAATCATTATTCCTTATCCCTCTCTTTCTTACAGGCTGTGTCATGGTTCCTAAGACTACTATAGTAGGTTCTATAGGTAATCAACCTTTCTCTCTCTCTAGTCCTAAAGACTCCTCTCTTGCAGGTCTTGATATTACTGCTAGTACAAATGGTACTATCCACTTGCACATAGACACTCTCCAAGCTCGCATGAATCCTGATGTTATCACCACTACAGGAGCCGCGCAAGCTCAAGTTATACAGGCGGCTGCTCAAGCTGGTGCTATGATAGCAGGTCAGGTTGCTGGTGCGGCTGTGAAGACTCCATAATAGACAGTTATGAGAAACCCAATATCAGTAGTTACTAAAGCCATATCAGAGATTGGCAAGAAGCGCTCTGATAAGTGGCCTGAAGTTCGTAAAGCTTGGTTAGAACAACATCCTACTTGTGCTGCTTGTGGTGGAACACTTAATGTTGAAGTACATCACATAGTAGCATTTCACCTTCATCCTGAGTTAGAGTTAGACCCTTCTAACTTTATAACTCTTTGTGAACCTATTGGCATAGAACATCATTTGAAAGTGGGTCATACAGTTAACGGTAAATCTTCTTGGAAGATTAATAATACTTCTGTTAGAGAAGATGCACAGAGAATGTTAATAGCTAGCATGAAACATTGATATGCCTTTTATTAATACAACTTTAGATGTTCGTACAGGTAATGGTCTTAATGATATATTACTTGAAACATTAGAGTATGTTACAAAGGCTGGTATTCATTACCGCGCGCCTATTGGTGGTACTACTGATGGTCTTAGTGTTCCACGTTGCGTACAGAACATCATACCCGCAACAGGTGGTGATTGGTTTTCTGGTGTTCTACACGACTCTGCTTACAGAAATCAATTAGAAGTCTTGGTCGATAGTGTTTGGATTAAAGCTCGTTTAACTAAAGATGTTTGTGATTTACTTTTGTTGGAAGCTTTACTATCACAAGATGTTTCTGAGTTAGAAGCATATGCCATATACAATGCTGTTAAAGTTTGTGGTGACAAAGCCTTTAATGAAGACCGTTTAGCTAACCCTTAATATGCCCCAACAACCATCACCACCATACTATCCCGCTAGCATAACTATACCTAGACAACTAGTCCGGTGGGATGATGTTAATGCACAGAATGGGCCACTTAGACGTTGTGCTATCACTCTCTTGTTGCCCACTTTTGCTACCATAATACCTAACTGGTTAGGGGTTCCGGACTTGGTAGCAGCGTTTAATGTTGAGTGTCAGAATAACTTTACACTTCCTATACACACTATACCGCAGTCCACAGTTACTAGAGACTTAATAACAATAACAGTTGGTCAAGCTGTACAAGATAATGGTGTTGGTATTGGTGCCGAAGGTAACAATAATACTCTTATTTCATGAAAAAATTACTCTTAGTATTGTCTCTTTTTATAGCTATAGAATCACAAGCTGTTGTCTTGATTAATGTATCACAGTTCCCTAATATCACTTTGCCGGGAACTAATTATCTAATACTTTTTACACAACCCGGAGTTACTAACTATAACATGAATATACTGCAGTTCGAGAATTGGTTAGCTACAGAACCAACCTTCTTGACTGTTCTATCTTCTAATCTTAATGTCAATTCAACTAACTGGCCTAGTCAAACAGTTTCACCTAACTATATCTTCACCAATACAGTTAGTTGGTGGACTACCAATGTAAACTTTACTTCTGCTGCTGTGTATAATCCTAGCCCCATAACTTCTAGTAGGTTAATGGTTTCTAATAGTAGTTCTCTATATATTACTAATACACTCCCTTTCAATGCTTATTCCTTGTCGAAAGGTGCTGTAGTTTCACAAGCTATAGTAGCTCCTACTTCTGTTTTGGATATTCGTATTGATTACTTTAATGGAGCTTATTATGTTGAGGATTACGGTAAAAATAATGCTACTCTAGTCTCTTTGACTACTAATACAGCTTCCGGTCAAGTCTTCATGACTAATGGTGTTCTCTATGTTCATCCATGAATAAAGTACTGTACATACTGTTAGTTACTTGTTTAGGTGTTAAGGGAGCCACTATAACAGCTGCTTCTGTAGCTTATGTAGACGTCTCTAATGCTGTCTCTCAAGCTGTAGGTGGTGATACTGTTAACATACCGGCTGGTACAGCGTGGTGGAATGCTGGACTTACTATACAAGGTATTACTATCTCCGGAGTATCTAGTAATCTTACTATTATAGTCGATGAGACTCCTCATGTTGCAGGTTCCGGAGTTTCCATCTTTAACCTCAACGCTACCAATATACCCACTCGTATATGCAATATGACTATACAAGGTGGTACTACTAACACGAGTATAGTCTTTACTCCGGGGGTTATTAACATAGCTGGTACCAATCCTTACGTTCGAGTAGACCACATGTTCTTCAATCAACTCCCCGGCAAACCCATAGTTACAGTCTCACAGTGTAATGGTCTTATAGACCATTGTAACTTTTTTGCGAAAGCCGGAGCAGCTAACATGATGGAAGTTCAAGGTAATAACTATGGTGATGATGCTTGGGCTAGTACATATAATTATGGAACTTCTAATGCTACTTATATAGAGAGTTGTGTTTGCTCTTCAGCTGACAACTTTAGTGCTTTTGATTTCGCACGTGGAGTAGTAGCTGTTGTACGATACAATACTTTCAATGGTACTTTTCTCTCTACTCATGGTTCTGAGTCAGGCGGTAGGTTCCGGTCTGTTAGAGCTGTGGAGGTATATAATAATACTTTCCACTATTCTGATACTGTGTTTAATAACTTCGGTACTACTATTCAAATACGTGGTGGTACTGCTCTTATATTCTCTAATACTACTTCTCAATTCTATACTGTTGCTACTTTCACAGAAGATAGAGCTACAGACAATCAACCCGGTTTTTATCCTTGGTGGGGCGCTACGGGCACTAATGCTTATGACCCTAATATAAAATTCACTAATTTCACAGCTAGTGCTAATAGTAATGTGTTATATGTTTCAGGGGTTAATTGGACACCAAATCAGTGGTACGGATTCTCAATCTTTAACACAGTCTCCAATATGTGCGGTATAGTAACAGCTAATGACGCTAATACTATGACTTTCGCAAACTCTCGTTTCAATCAATTTCAAATAGGTTTTAAGACAGGGGATAGTTGTTTAGTCTCTTATATACACCCTATGATAGACCAGCCGGGTGCCGGAAAAGGAGACTTACTATCTGGGGATGGAGCACCTATTAATGTAGCATACGGTATAGTTACTAATGCCCACCAAGCCATAGAACCAGTCTATTGTTGGTCTAATACTGTAAACTACAACTTCTTGCCTGTCTCTGTATCTCCTATGATTTCTTCTTTAGGTAATATAGTAGAAGGCCGGGACTTTACTAATGCACCTAAAGCTGCTTATACTCCTTTCGCCTACCCCTATCCTATAGCTAGTGCAGTTATACCTTCTGGTTCACAGAATCCAACTATCGGCCCCGCCGGTAGAATAAGTAACATGCGATGATAACTAATCTTAAAAATCTAACTATAGTCAATCCTAATTATATTGCTTGTATAATGTGGAAAGACCAATATGGTCGTACATATAGATACCAGTTGTGGTATGATATAGGTGAGACTGTTCCTCTTGGATTCCCTCTTTATGCTGGTCAGATAATTAAGAAGAACTTTCGTATAGAGATATGGTCTATCAATGGACAGAATATCACAGAGACTGTCGGTAGTACTCTTATTACTTCTGTATTACAGGGTATAGATTACCGGTTTGGCAATGATGCACCCATAGGCAATAATGATGGCGAGGTAACTAACTTTGCCGCTATAGCTTCACCTATAACTAATCTACCAGTGGATTTGAATCCCTATCTCCAAGCTCGTTGGTTGGCTAGTACAGTTGTTAATGGACAACCTTGGGTTTCTAGTGATATACATGCTTACTCTCTAGCACCTTTTGGTGGGCCGGGTCTTGTAGCTTTCAATGATAATACTATAGCAACTAATCCAGTTGCTTACATAGAAGGCATCAATACTGTTGTTGCTTGTAATATAACACCCGGACATATCTTCTTAGTAGTCAATATACCAGCTCAAGGTACTTCTATCCTATATAACTTTGATGGGCTAGTACAATCTATGGAGACCGGAGCTAGTACTCCAGGTTTTGTAACTGTAGCTATAGAAGATGGTAATTCTGTTGAAGTGCCCATAAATACTTGGGTTATCATAGAGGCTGGTTATGTTGCTGGTCAGTCATTCATTAGGTACTTTAACCTAGAATCTAGAACCCCTTGGACTAATCCTACACTAGTAGCTAGCACAACAGTACCATCTAATAGAACAGTCTTGACGGTAACTAATGGTTTTAACAATTTCTATGTTGCTGATATGGAATTCTATGTTGGTTACTTGGGGAATGCTAGCCAAGAAGTACTAACCTATCTATACAACAGATACAACTATAACTTTACTCTACCATTAACCTTCCCAGCTAATTCGTCTCCTCAACCTAATACTATATAATATGTCTACCTCACTTGTTGACTTTCAAGCTCCTTTTGACCCAACAGGCTTCACCACTATAACTGGTGCCCAACTTCTACAATTAGTTGTAGCAGCTACTCCTTATGTTGATAAGGGTCTTGTTATGGTGGAAGCAGATAATGCTGGTATTCCGGTGATACCTGACGCTACTACTAACACTAAATGGCAACGGTATCTGTGGTTACGTATTATACCTAATACTTCCACACTAGTACTCTACGCTTGGAATCCCAATGGACAATCCTATATAGTGTACTCTGATGGTTCCGGTACTCAAGTACTTTCCAATTGGATACCAGTAATCTCTAGTGCTATACCGCCCGGTTCCATTACTGGTTCTCTTATAGCTGCTAATACTATATTGCCCGGGAATATAAATCTAAGTCTTCTAGCTACTGCTCTAGGATTCAATCCCGGAACTACAGTAACTACTGGTACTGCTCCTGCGGCTGGTGATATATCTGGTACTTATGCTACAGGGTTTAGTATTGGTGCTGGTAAGATACTTACTGCTTTGTTGGCTGACTTGAATGTTACAGGAGCTAAAATAGCTAATGCTACTATAGACTATACTAAACTAATTGGTGATGGTACTGCTGGTGATATGTTAAAGTCTACTGGTACACCTGCTATAGCCCCCGTCTGGTTTACTCCTCTACAGATTACCACTGGGCTTGCCAACCCTAATGCTGGTGGAACTGACGATAATAAACTCCTAGCTGTAAACTCTGGAGCTGCCGGGACTTTCAAGTATAGCACCTTTGCCTCTTATGCAGATGCTTATACATTCTCCAAGTTTACTTCTGCTGCTACAGCCATAACTCTTGGAGCAGCAGTAATAAATACAGCTCACAGTCTTGGGGCAATGCCTACTTTTGTTAGAGCTGTGTGTGTTTGTCAAGTAGGTGAATTGGGTTATACTGCTGGCGATGAAGTTAATGCTGAAGCTTTTAGTAATAATACCAATAGTGATTTGTTTGTGTATGGAGCTAGTGCAACTAATGTATTTGTTTCCACACAAAACAATGCTTCTAATTTTGGTCTTATTAAGAAAGACGGTACTGGTATAGGAGCAGCAACATTAGCTAATTGGAAAGTTAAAGTTTACGCACACCTATAATACTTATGAGCGTAGGATATATACTTAAACAAGTAGGAGCAAAGACCGGTCTTTCTCCCTTACAGGCTTCTCAACGACAAACCTTACTTAGGTGGTTGAATGAAGCTTCTGATGAACTGTATAATCAAGCAGACCCTCCCGGTTCTATCTGGGAGCAAGTCTTCAGGATGAATGGGGACCAGACTATTACTATGCCTTGGTATGTGGGTTCTATTCGTGCGGTAAGGGAGAAGGATAGTCAGATAGCTTGGTCTATCAATCAGATGCGCCCTCGCTACAATCAATTCAATTGGGTTGATATGTGGAGGAATGTTCGATTGAAGAATACTCAAGCTCTTGCTAGAACTATTAGCAATATGTCTGTAGTCACTCTTACTGTTCCAGTAGTTGAGACTCCTCCTGTTGTAATAACTATAGTCGGGCCGGCAGAAGGGTCTAGTAATCTGTCGGAGAGTGTTACTATGGATAGTACCACTAAGACTACTACTAACTCTTTTATAGATATAACTTCCATAATCAAAGATAGAATCAATAACTATGATGTTGTAGTGACTGATGTAGATGGGAACGAATTGTCTACTATGCCTAACAACAGGAAAGAATCTAAGTATCAAATATTAGATATATCAGCTTGTCCTTGGTTAGCTCAATCCTTCTCCTCACTAGACCATTATGTTGAGATACTATATAAGAAGGCTAATTATCTATTACAAAATGATTCTGACGAGTGGGTCTTTGGTTCAGAGTATGACAATATCCTAGTCAATAAGTGCTTACAGTTGTGGAATGAAGAGCAAGATAAACCTAATAATGCTCTACAATATGATGCTAAAGCTACACGTTCTCTCGCACGTAAGACTGATGACCAAAATGCTGCTACAGAAGATATAGTTGCTACAGTAGCTAATCCACATGATACTCTACTTGCTAGAGTACGCTCCGGTCGTCTTAGGAACTATAGAGGTTGGGGATTGAGAGGTTATCGATGAGTAATGTAGGAAATATAGATACAGAGAAGGGTTCAGAATACAACCAGCTGTCGTTCATTGGAGGTATGAATCTGTTGGGTGATGATACACGTCTTGATACTACACAGTATAGAGTGGGATTTGATTTAACTAATCGCTATGACTCTCTAGACCCTGTTCTACAATCTGTAGAGGATACTCAAGCTCCTCAAGGCTTAAAACAAGAGTGTGTTACTTTCGGTCTCTTTGTTATACTGTTTGTTGCAGGAACAGCTTGGTATAGGTCTTTCAACTCTCAACTCTGGACTGAGATAATACCTTTTCGCGGACGTTTATCTTCCGTAGCTCCTCGTTATTGGTCTATTTCCGTCCCTCTCGCTACAACTAACTACTACAGAGTAGCTGCAACTACTACCGGCCTTACTGGTAATACTACGGCTGATAGTCGTGGAGTTGTACAAGCTTTACAAGTTGCGGGAGCTGCGGCAGGCAACATTCCCGGTCTTTTGGTACAAGATAACATTAACCAACCAGTTTTTATATTCCTCGATGGTAATGGTATTCCTACCTGTAGGATTACACAAACCTTTGCTCAATGGTCTATTACTTTTACCTCCAACTCTAATGCTATAGTAGCAGCTAATGGAGATAAAAGAGAATACGTTCCTATAGGTAATTGCATGGCTTGGACAGACGGTATACTGTATATAGTATCACAAGACTTCTCTCAGATATATCGTTCAGTCTCCGGTCGCCCTTTAGACTTCATGGTTAATGTTTCTAACCTACTAGTAACAACACCTTGGGTACAGACAGGTGGTGGAGATGCTAGTACCACAGCTTACTCTGTTGGAGTAGGTGGTATTACTTGTATTAGACCCCTCTCTACTGGTGGTATATTTGTCTCAGCTTCCGGGGCTAACTTTGCTGTTACTCTTGATAAGTCTAATGTTGCTGTTAAGATATTTGGTGAGTTTACGTTTGACCGGGCCTTTCTCTTTGCATCCAATTGTCTCTCTGATAGAGTTATCTTCGACTCTATTGGTGATACTAGATTTATAGAACTCACAGGTATCAAATCTTTTAATGCTATCAAACAATCTACCAATGAAGGTAATAACTCTCCCTTCTCTGCTACCATACACGGAGCTTTCGGGCCTGATGAGAACCCTATAATACAAGATTTTACTAAGACAGCAGCCGTATTATTTAATGATTATGAACTATACTCTGTTAATACTATCTTCGGTCCAGCCATTGCAAAGTACGACACTTTGAATAATTGTTGGGTTGGGTTTGATAAACAACAAACAGGAGGTAAAGCAGTTAAGATATTTGCGAAGATAGAGTTATCTATACTACGTCTCTTTGCTATAACAGAAGATGACAGACTCTTTACACTCTATATAGGCCCGGAAACTACTACCCCTTACTTCCGTACTGGTGGTATTTGTTTCTCTGTACTATATGCTGGTAGAGGCTTGAAAATAGCTAACCCTCGTATAGAGTTGAAGATGTTGAGGACAAGGGTTATCTTGAACAAGATAACTAAAGATTGTACTTGCACCTTTACACCTTTCTCTGATAATAGACTAGGACAGTCTGCTATAAAACAGAGTATAATTTACGAAAGTCCGGCTATTGTATCTAATGACCCTTTAGCTCTACAGGATGTGAATACCCAACTTTCTAATCTAGTTTATCCTACCCCTGACGTTAAACAAGCATGGAAGTACTTTGCTACTTTCTCATGGTCTGGTGGTTCATTTGTACAGTTCTCTATGGAGATGGATGAACTGACCCCCAATCTACCTAACACTACAGAAGGAACAGTATCATGAACACAGAACCCACATTTGGGGATTTGATAAACTTTATACTTGAGAACAGAAAAGATAAAGTTTTTGTAGGTGATAGTATAGATACTGTAATCACTAAATGTCAAAAAGGCATTAAAGAAGGAACACTACTATTTAGTGTTGGCACAGATAATGCTATAAATGGTATGATATTAGCAGAAGAAAACTGGCCTGAACAAGGAGTGTTATTTGTTATAGAAAATTTATCTATGTCTTTAGAGAATCTTAGAAAATTTGCTAAGATAGCCAAAAAGCGTAAACCTAACCACAGACTAGAGTGGTTTAAACACCATATACATAAGACACATAGCACAGAAAAACTTTACGAAAAACTACATGTATGATATTTAACAATAAGATAGAAATACAACTAGGCTTACGTTGTTATCAAGGTGGTGGTAGCACTTCACAAAGTGAAGGACGCCCACAGGCTACACCACAACAGATGCTTCAAATATACGGACAAGCGTTGCCGGGAATCTTGGGTACTACATCTGCTCAAGCTACACCAACAGCTCAAGCTCTTGCTGGTGCTGCTAGTTCTGCTAACCCTATTTATACTAATAGTGTTCTTAATCAACTTAAAGGTTCTGGTACTGGATATGTTAATACTGGTAATGATTTATCACAGACGCAAGCCGCCGGGCAGAATGCTCTATTGACTGGTACAGGGGGTCAAGCTGCTGGAAGCGCTGCTACTCTTAACGCTAGACTTAACCAAACACAAGGAGCCGCTAACACACAAGGTGCTAATCTTCTTAACTCTATAAACCTTAATGGTTTATCGCCCGGCGAGTTTAATGCTACTGAAAGAGCTAACAATCAAAATCTTACTTCTACAGGTAATTTAGGTGTTGATAACCCTACAAATACATTATCCAATGCAATGAATTTTGGCGGAGCTTTCAACAATAAAATTGGTATACTTGGTAATGCTCTTAATCAAACTGCTGGTGTTTCAGCCAATCAACAGACTCAAGTTAATCCTGTTGGTACAGCTCTAGGAGCCGGTAATCTTGCTAATAATTTTGGGGCTAATTTATTTAATCCATCACAAGCTAATAGTAACCTTACTGTTCCGTTCTCTGCTGCTTCCGCTCTCGGCAATCAAGTTGCTTCTGTTTCTTCTGCCTCTAACACCAATTCTGGAAGTGGTGAAAGTCATGGTGGTATTTGCTTTCTTACTACAGTTGCTTGTGAGTATAAAGGTTTACCAGATGATTGCAAAGAATTACAAATACTCCGGTCTTTCCGTAATACTACAGTTCCAGTAGAACTGATTGATGAGTATAATAGAATAGCACCTTCTATAGTTGAAAAGATTAAAGGTGTGAAAGAGCATATGGATTATATATGGTCTGTTGTACAGGAATGCATAAAAGATATAAATGAAGGATATAATGCTGATGCAATAGCCAAGTATAGAATGATGGTTATTAAACTTCAAAATCTATGAATATAGCTGATGATTTAGGGTATGTAGATAATATCTATAACAGAATGTATGGAGCATCTAACGCAGGAGATGCCTCCAATCTAAATATAAGACCTACTGTAACTCAAAATGCCTTTCAAAGTATGGCTAATTCTAGCATAGCACCATTTCAAAATGCTTCTGCTAACTTTAATAAAACTTATACAGATATAACTAATCCTAAGGGTGGTGTATTACAGTCCGGTCTTACAGATGCAGCCGACCTGTATAACTTAAAACACAACCCTTTTGGGGGTCAAGCTAAACAGTATCAAATGCCGCAATTAGATGATAAACACCTAGGGCCAGCGGATGAGAATGGTTTACGCAAAGTACTAGATAGTGGTCATGCTATATTACAAGACCACGCTAATAATTTTGGTATTGCTGATAATACTGCACTATTATCCTCTAATCCTAGTGCTGCATTAGGAGTACCACTTAACCCAAACAGCCCTTCCTCAGCACAACAACCAAGTGCGCTAGGTAACGCAGCTAAAGGAGTAGCTTCTGATGCTGTAGCTTCTTATGCCAGTGATAGTGGTTTACTCGGAGAACTCGCAGCATTTTTATAATATTATGGGAGCTTTAGGAGAACAAATTGGACTAGGTCTTTTAGACTCAACTTATACACCACAACGTACACCCGATTTGTATGTTAATAGCAATGGTCAATATGTAGATGCTACAGGTAAACCATCTACACCTTATACACCCCCTTCATGGATTAATAGAGTTGTATCACCTACAGCTAGACAAATAGCTAACTTAAATGCAGAATCTTCTCTAGCACCTTTAGAAGCACAAAGACAGAACGCAATAAGAAATACTATCGGGGGTTCTAACTTTGCTAAGATGAGAGCCGCTGGTGTTACTGGTCAAGGATTTGCAGATGTACCAGATGATGTAGGATTTATGGCTAATCCTTCTATGTCTCCATCTGTTTACACTTCTGAAGGTACTGGCATATTGAATAATAGAGGAGGGCTACAAGGTCTTACTTCTAATACCGATATAGGTAGTGCTCAATATAACCTAGAACATGTTAAAAGAGCTTTGAGCAGGCAACAAGTAAGTGAAGCTGGGTTAGACCAAGATACTATAAATGCTCTACATGCTAGTACACACCTTACTCCAACAGTTACAGACAATGCTATCGCTAGAGCTAAAGGAGAAGCGGGTAGAATGACAAGAGAACAATCTCTATTGGGTACTCAAATAGATGCAGCTAATCTAGGTGCTGATGTTGATAAATCTCTAGCTATGACCAGAAAGGATATGACTCCTGTACTACAGGATACTCTTGCGACCGGACTGTATAATGAAGGCTGGGGAGTTCATCATCAACCAGTTCCCGGGCCTCTTAGTGTAGGGGTCGATAGTCATGGTGTTCGTACTACTGAACATACGCCCGGCGGTATGAATGCTGCACTCACAGGTATGGCCGGTATTCCCGGAGCACCAGACCCTTTAGCTACTATGGGTACTATACCATTAAGTTCTGGTAGGTCTATAGTAGCACCAAGAGGAGTTAAGCCGACTGTTAACTCCTATAGTGACAGACCACAATACGGCCCATTGTCTTATCCGTCTAGTCCTTCTTCCCGTCCTACAGTCCAACAAACTGCTGTACAACAAAATAGACCACAGACTACTAATGTCGCTGACAGTCAAGCTCAACAATTTAGACCTCTTGTTGGTTCTGGTGTTGGAACTAATACTTATAGAATGCCTGATAATACAGAAGCCTGGTTGAAGAATGCTTACAATGCTGACGTACCAGTTATCAAAGTAGGGGCTGTACACACTGGTAGAGCATTAGCTAATCTACTTAGACTCTTAGAAGCACAACCTATGGAGAAATGGTAATATGCCTATCCAAGACTTTACACAGGATGAGATAAATGAAATGTTGGCTAAAGGGATAGACCCTAACACAGCTGAGCTGGCTCCAACAAATTCTCTAACACCAACAGGAATGTCTCCTACTGGTGCTGCCTTAGCTACACTAAAAGGTCATGCTGGTTCTACACTCTTAGGCGGTGGGGGAGCTTTAGCTGGTGGTGAAGCTGGTATGTATCTAGGTGCTTTAGGAGGCCCGGCAGCTCCACTTACTGTACCTTTAGGAGGTATCTTAGGGGCTATAGCGGGAGGTTTGGGAGGTGGTTATGTAGGTGATAAAGCACAGAAAGCTGTACTCTCGAAAGCTTATGAAGACTACTTGGAACAACAAGCTCAACAAGCGCAGACTGAACACCCTTATATCTCGACCGGAACTGATATTGCTTCTAGTGCTTTGGCCTCTGGTGGTATGCTGTCTCCTACTACTGCTGTTAAAGGGATTAGAGGTTTGGTAACTGGTTCTCTTACTCCTGAGGCTAAGAATGTAGCTCTACAAGCTCTTGTCAACCCAGCTATAAATACAGGACTACAATACTCTCAAACTGGTGAACTACCTTCTGCTAGTGAGTTAGGTGAACAAGCTCTTGGTGGTGCTCTCTTTGCTAAGCCTTCTTTCTTGGGTAATAGATTCGGTAGACCTAAGATAGAACCCCCTCAAGTAGAACCTACTCCTGAACCTATAGCTCTAGAACAACCAGCTGAGGCTTCCGGACTTCCCAGCTCTGTAGAGCAGTCTTCTCCTTGGATGGATAAAGATGAGCAAGGTAAATACAAACTTGACAATCAAGCTGTAGGTGTGGCACTAAAAGCTGCTTATCCTAAACCTACTACACAAGGAGACCCAACTGACCCTGCTTTCTTAGAGCAGATGACTAAGTGGAGACAGACTACTCGTCAACCTATTGATGATTTAAGACAGCTACTACATAAGAAATTTGTTGATGAACAGTCTGCACCTAAACCTGAACCGACTCCTGAAGTAACTGAGAAGGAACAACCACCTTTAAAGATGGTTACTACTAAACAAATACTTCCGAAGAACACTCTCGCGGAACCTGTTGCAGAATTGCAGAAGAAAGAAGATGTTGCTAAAGAAGAGACCGTTGAAGCACAACCTTTAAAGGATGGGGAGAATTCTAAAGAAGAGACTCAAGAAGATTTACAGAAACAACTAGCTCAAGAGATGGGTTATCAGAGTCAGGCTACTGGGCCGTCAGATGACAAAGCTCGCTTTGATGAGATTAATCGTCTGAGGAATCAGATGCACAGTAATGGTTCTTATCTTGATTCTACAGGTAACTTCACACCTAAGTATATGGAGTTGTGGAAAGAGGCTGAGAAGATAAAGAATAAGAATAAAGGGATGCCGCCTGTGCAGAGTGCTACTCAAGACAAACTCTCTGAACCTGTCCAACAGATGCGCCAGTCTTATGGAACAGAAGCTACACCAGAACATATAGTTAATCATATATTCTCCGGTAAAGCTACTACAGGTTCTGTGATGAAAGAGTTTGCTAACGCTCAAGGTCATCCTATGCAAGAGTTGGCGAAGGCTCTCTACATGCATATGGATAAAGATTCTCGTGCTGTGAAGTGGGATACTAGTATGAAAGAGAGGAGTGCTTACTACCCACCGGGTGGTAATGTTACTGGTGATACTGTTCAAATGGCTCTCTTACAGAATCATCATGCTCCTACTGTGATGGAGGAAGCTATACACTCTATGACTAGTGCTAAGTTGCCGAGGGAGTGGCATGGTCTTAGAGGTAAAGCATTAAGTAATGCTATGGATGACTTTACTTTACAACATTCTAATCACCCTATTACAGAGTTAATACACTCTTATTACAGTACAGCTAAAGCTTTAAATATTAGCAAACTATTATTTGAAGGTGGAAGTATTAAAAAGGAAAGGGCTGAGGAACTTACTAATAAAGGTATAAATGTTAAAGAACTAGAGAAAGGGGTTGGAGGTAACCCTGATACACTTGCAAGTATAAATCAGCCTTACGCCATGGGTGACCTGCATGAATTCATAGCTCATGCTTTCATGGATAAAGAATTTCAAGAGACTCTCAATAAGATACATTCTCCAACAGGACTAACTATTTGGCAACGCTTCATCAATGCTATAGGTAAACTCCTAGGTGTACCGGTCAATCAACACTCTATGTTGGATAGAGTTATTCGTCATTCTAGTGAACTAATCTCTCAACCTCGTTCTAGAGAGAATAGTCATCTAGATATGGATAACCCACACTTTGCTCCTCCATCTAAGACTACAAAGTCTGAAGAACCGGGCCGTGTAAGAAAGACCTTTCAGTCACTTATAGATAGCGTAAAGCAGATACCAAGACCAGAGGGTAAATTACTGGGAGAAGCCTTCCAGAAGATGTACAACGATAAGCAACTAAAGACTGGTCGTTGGGCTAATGAAGTTCAGAGAGTTGCCGATGAACACCATATTACTGGTGATGATATTAAAGCTATAGGTAAACAGCAAGAGTATGATAGACTCAATAAGTCTTACTCCCATAAGCTTCTAACCACTAAGGGACAGAAAGCTGTCTATGATAAGATGCTAGAAGCTAATAAAGCTATCATAACTGAACGTATAAAGATTAACGAGCCGGTTATAGAGAATGGAAAACCGCGGGTAACTAAAGAAGTAGATGGTTATTGGCCCACTACAGCTAAACAATCTGTCACACAAATCTATAGGAATAATACAGATTTTGCAGCTATAGCTAAGTTAGATAAAGACTTCTTGGATAATAGAATATTACATGGAGAATCCTCTCAACGTGCTCAACAAGCACTAGAAGACTTCAAAACTTCTATGCAAGGTTCTACTAGGAACTCTCAAGTCTCTAATCATCAGTTCTTTAAAGCTAATAGAGCACCTCATGGTATACCTTTACCTGAGTCTTTTAGAGAACCTAATGCTCTAAAGAATTGGGAGAGATATGCCAAACGCTCAGCTCTCGATACTGCACATTACAAGAATATAGAGTCTGATCATAAAGTACTATCTGCTTTGGGTGAACAACAAGACCCTTGGCTTAATCCAGTTCCTAAGACTCCTGATGGTGGTGTTGCTAATAACGCTAACGTAAGGAACGTACTTAATACCATACATGGAGAGATAGGTAATCCAGCAGACTATAATGAACATGCTATATCTCATCTTACTACTAGTCTTTTTATCGCTAGTCCGGCTCTCGAAGGGCACAAGCTAATCTCTAATATACTTCCGGGATTTGCTTCTGATGCAGAGAATCCTTACCAGTATACTAGAGCACTGGCTTACGGGCTAAAGAATATAAAGGCAGGTTATCAACATGCTTCTGAAGGTGGTTTATCTAAACTAACAGCTAAGTCTACTTCTGACATGTTGAACGGACAACTTACTGCTGCTGAAAGATTACAAGGTCTAGCTAAAGGAGTACAGAATATAGCTTCTCTTGGTGACTTAACTAATAAGTGGGGTTCCGGTCTCTTGCAATCTATGTATGAGTATATAGTTCCATCGAAGATTCAGAGAGCTAATGCAGGTGATAAAGTACAACAAGATTGGTTGAAGAATATAGACCCTAGCTATAAGTACGGTAAACAATACTCTACCAAAGAGATACAACAACTATCCTCTTTAGCAGCCTCTTATGTTCACGGAACGGGAGATGCTAGACAACTACCGGGATGGATGCTTAGAGATTCTGAAGTCTCTGGATTCATGTCTCTCGCTCACTGGTCTGTAGCACAGACTAATAGATTCTATAAGAACATACTAGACCCTGCTAAGAAGGGAGATATAGGGCCACTGATGACCTCTCTCTTCGGAGCTGCTATTGGGGGTTATATGGTGAAGAAGATTAGGGAAGAACTATCTGGGAAGAAGTCTGCTATACCATCTCTTTCTGAAATAGCAAACTCTGATAGAGGAATTGAAGGAAATATGGGCTTGATAGGGTACAACTTAGTGGCCGCAGCACAGTACTCTGGGTTCGCCGGTATCTTAGCTCAAGTAGCTAAATACCCTTTTGATTGGTCTTACAAGACCATGTCTCAAGGTGCTACCTTTCCTCTTGATGAACTAGCAGGAGATTTGGCTGAGACATTAGGACAAGTAGCTACTACAATAGCTAATGACCCTAATGTAAACTATATTAGTTTGGCTCAAGCTGTTAGTCAGCATCTATTAACCCACTCTTTCCAACTAGGAAGAATGGGGGTTAACCAAGCTATAGACCATGGACTTATAACAGGCTTACCTGCCGAGAAGAAAGAACTATCAGATAATCTAGCTAAACTTAGAAGATTTGATATGGTTGAGGGTCTACCATACAATGAGATAGAACAAGGTTCTAATCCTTACATGAATCTAGAACAGAAGAAGTTTAAGTCTACACAGGATATAGGAGAGGCGATGAAAGCTTTGCCGGGGCTTGTCTCTAATATAATGACTACTTACTCTAAGACTCCTGATATTATGATTGAGAAGTTGAAGGCTCTTAAACAAAATCAGTATTCTACCTTCCCGTCTATAGAGCATATGCCTATAGAGTTCATGAAGTATATGTCTTATTTACAGAAAGAAGAAGGGCCAGAAGTAGCACAAGCTGAACTGGCCTCTTACATGAAGCATAAGATGATTAACTCTGTTAAAGCGGCAGCTGTACCTTAGGAGCTAAAAGCTGTAACTTATACTTAATATAAAGATATTCAGGCCATAGAGCTATCTGCTCTTTCTCTGTAATATCTTGAAACAAAGAAAACAACTCATTGACTCGTTCATTGAGTTGTTCTTTTGTCATTAAGTCTAATTCTTTTTGTCTAGTGGTTGTCATTTTATTCGGTATACCTTTATAGTATCTTTAGTTATAGGGTCTATCATATCTCCCGCACTTACTTGATTAGTAGCTTGCAACATCTCCAAAGCCTCCTCAATCTCCACCTTCTTAGCTATCTTAGAGCAAGCTATATATAAATCTATCCAGTTGCAAGGTTTAGTTCTCATACACTCCAACATCTTCTGTGCTGCTTTAGAGACAGGATTATTGCCCTCTAAGACTAGAGCATGGTGCATGTTAACTTCCTCTTTCCTCAAGATAGCTATAGCTCTCTTTAGTATATCTATAGTTATATAACCTGCCGGTTTCCCGAACTCATCTACAGAAGCATCTTCTCCAAAGAGAAGACACATAGCTAACTTCATCACATGTATGTTTAGACGAGCGTAATAAGGAACCATCTCAGGAGACTTATTCGCGAACAACTGTTTCTCACATAACTCATTCCACCACTCTTGAAACCATTGTGCAGCCTCATCAGTTATCTTCACCGGCCCATACATACTAGTTAACTTCCTAATATGTTCTTGTAGATGCTTTAAAGCTTCTTCTTGTTCAGGTGTTACGTTAGACCTAAACATTGCTACATTAAATCTATTCTTGGGAGCATAGATATAGAAAGTCCGGGATGTGAAACCCTCTCCTATCAACCCTTCGTCAAAAGTAGATTGCATGAAAGATGGAGTAGTACCAGCAATAATATTAAGACAACCACGACGTACACGGTCTTTTCCGCGTGTGATAGTTGTGTATTCATAGTCCTTAGGGCAATCATAAATGCCGAGCAAGTAATTAACAGTATCGTTAGTACGCTTACGCATAAGAGAGGATAATTCTTGGAGTATGAAACAAAGGCTTGAATGTCCATAAGGTACAATACGGTGAGGTTCTTTACTTGTATCGCGATAGTTAATATACCTATATGAATCTCCTACCGCGAGTACAAGAGCTTCATATGTTATAGCGTCAGCAGAGACAGGTATTAAGAGGGGTTTAATAGTCTCCTTCTTACCCTTACCCTGTCCTTGAAATTCTGTCTTAGTAGCATTAGCTACATTAGTCTCCACAAGAGCAGCTATCTGTGCTTTCTCTTCTGTCGTCTTAGCTATATCTTTCGCACCCTCTGACATGTCAAGAGTCCAGTATCTCAAGAGATTGGTTACCTCCCTCAAGACTAGACCTTTACCAGTGCCGGGAGGACCGACTAGAATGACATACATGTTGGGGAATAGTTGTTGATTATCACTACCCATCCAAACCCTCCTTTGAAGGGCAGCTGATACTATATAGTACCATGACCAGTCTATGTAATTTTCAGGAGAAGGTAGACCTTGGGTATAAAGTCTCCACTTCTCGAAATTGCTTAAAGCCATATTAACTCTCTTAATCCAAGGGGGTTATCCGACTTCTCGTCACTCCAATTATCTTGCAGCAAATTCTCCATGATATTTAATCACAGCTGCATCATAAGCGGTCTGAGCTTCAGCTTGAGTATCCCACCAACCTAATGTTAATCTTCCTTCTTTGGTGCGTATTCTAGCTGTCCACCTATTACTTCTTTTATCCAAAACAGTCCCCCTACCGGGTGTTGCAAATCTTGCACCAAAACAATTTTCTTGGTGAGTTACTAATCGAAGATTAGACTTCTTATTGTTTAACCTATTCTTGTCTATATGGTCAACATTTAAGTCTAAGTCAGTTAACAAACAATTAAGTAAGAATCTAGATAAAATTATCTTAACCCTCTTACCATCAATCTTTGTCCAACCTACAATCTGTTTAGTCTTCCTATTTAAATGCCATTCACAAGTACCAGTAAGGGCTGTACTAACTCTCAAGTAATCTTCATCATCTATTTCAATATCAATGTTATCGTAAATTTTGTATATCATAACCAAATAAGTTCTCGTAAACCTAATTCATTTTCTTTAGTTTGAGGTCCCCAATTAAACCCACACATTTGCTCCGACTTCATATTAAACTTGGTGCCGTCAATTGGACTGACCAAGGGAACATTCATAAACTCCCGCATCTTATCCTTACGCTCTTTAACGTCTATCAAGAGACCTTGCGTCAAGTATGAATCATGACAATCGTTGAGGAAATCCCAACACTTATTATTCTCCTCTGCATACCTAGAAAAGTCTACAACAGCCTTAGATACTATCTGTCCTACTGTAGATTGAGGAGACCAAGCATAATACTCTTTCAATTTATCTTCCCACCTGTAATCTGTTATCTCATAAGGATGACCGAAGAGATTATATATTACACCAGTCTTCCGTATACAATCTTCTACCCATCTACATCTATCTGGTATTTCCGGGAACCAAGACCTATAGGCTACAAGGAAGTGGGTTGCATCATCATTTGATATAAATATCTTGCCGCCGGATTTCTCAAGGACGTTCATTCGGAATGTATTGGATTGTATACCATAATTGGCACTATGACATGTTTGTTTGGCTAGATAGTAGTACCTCTCCGACGCACTCCATTCATCACTTTTTTTAATCAAACTATCTATCTCTCGCCAATAGGGATGCTTCTTCAAGTCTGCTATAGGAGTCTCACACAATTCATCTATATTTAAGTCTTCTATAAGACCGCCCATCTGCTTGTACTTCTTCTTCCAGACATGAGCGAACAACTTTAGAGCTACATAAACGTGAGGCTTGACAGCATTAATAAATAGTTGACGGAATTGTTTATTAGTAGACTCGTAAGCTACTATAAGAGCATCAGCACCTGATTCATCAGACTGGATGAAGACATTGATTGTTAGGAGTTCTTCCTCAGTGAACACTGATATATCACCCTCTTTCAACCAATATAGACACTTCTCTTTGAGACTATCTGTAAAGCCGTCTGGTCTATAAATCTTCCTAAGAGACTTCTCATAGTTCGCCATGTTGCCACCCCAATACTGTAGTATTTTAGTGCTAGCTTTTCGGAGAGTTTTGGTGCCCCCAAGTTTCCATGTACATGAGCATCTCATGACTTACATTCTATATCCAAAGTAATACCACCTTTATCATGTACTTCTATACCTATAACTTTCCGGAGAACCCAACTACCATTCTCCTCTACCCAAGCCATTATTGGCATATCAAGTTCGGGTAACTTTTCTTTCAATTCTTTAGCTGTCATATTAGTCAACTAGTTGTGGAAACATTTCATGTGGTTTATTCTCTACAGGTGGTTCAAAAACACTACCATCATCATTGCGCCAAGGAATGAATTTCAATTTCTTGTGTTCTTCTTTATATGCCCTGAAAGCTAATATAAACATGAACACAGGATTCTCTGGATACTTTAGTGCCAGTCTATACATTAGTTTAGCCCCAAGTCCCGGTTTTCCTGTCTTAGGTGACGTGAAGAGAACAGGATACTCTAGTATAGTGTGAAAGTATTGTACACATTGTGTGGAGGAACCGGGCATTAGAGATACTTGACCTTCTCTCTTTCCACCTCTTACTTCATGCATACCTTCTTCACCTATCAGTATCTTAATTATCCTGACGTACTGCATCATTCTCCTGTCAGCTTCTTTAACTATAGCTGCTCTCTCTTGTTCAGAGTACATCATACCTTGTATAGTGGCACAGAGGTAGGGGACTATACATTGATTAGCTAAGTCTATGGACTCTCGAAGGCCGGGGGTTTTAGAAGCGTGCTTCTCTATGGCTTGGTGGACTAGATACATTGTATATACATCCTTACCGCAATACTTCATCTTCTGTGTCATGTGTTCTCTAGTTTGGTAACTTCTAGAATCACTATCCTTATGAAACTTCTCCCAAGTCCAGAGAGAGACGCAATGCCCCAAAGACTTCTCTACATCAGGATAACACCTATGTTGAGCAAGCATAGTATCATAACACTTCCTCACTGGAATATTATATTTAAATCCAAGAACAAAGAAGTCAAAGCAAGCACCATTATGAGCAACAATAATGTTATCACGTATCGCGATAGCGAGAGCGCGTATAATCTGTGGAATAGAAGTATAAGCAGGCTTATAGTTATTATCGAGTACGGGTACGTTATAGATAGTCCTACCGTCGAAAGAGAAAGAAAAGCATAATAGGTTTTGTTCTTCATAATCTGTCTCCATGTCGAAGTAGAAGTATTTAACTTTAGTATTAGTCAATACTTCTATTGCATCTTCCGCAGAAGGGTAATTTCTATAGGTTGGCCCTTCCAGATTATACTTAAAATCTCGTAAGAGTAACTTGACTTTTTGTATGTCTTTCCTAAGCCAGAAAGCGTAATTACTTCTTTTAGTCTTGCTGAATCTCTTGACGTCGCCTTCGTCTTCTTCATCTCCCTCAAGTAGTGAATCGTCACCAGTATAGTTTTTAGAATCTTCATTTAAGTTAGCCTCATGGTTTTTAGGGTCACAACAGTCTTGTGGGAAATAGGATGCTATAGCTGGTAAACCTTTACAGACTAAAGGAGAACCTCGCATCTCATTGAGTACATTACCTACTGTCTCAGGTGCCCACTTTAACATTGCTGCTTCCCCTAAGAGTAGGACACACTTAGTCTCTAGGAGAAAAGGACTCTCATCCTCCATTACACGAATGTCACACATCATGTAATTGAGTTCGGGGAATAAGAACTCGTTGAGTAGAATCCCGGCCTCACCAGATAAGAGGTAAATCTTGTCAAAGCGAGAGCCATTACTCATAATAATAGTAAGGCCCGCATATCTAGACTTTGGTAAGTTGCGGAGCACAATTACTTTTCAGTGTAAGTTGCAGTGATAACTAATTCTGTATTCTGTGATTTAGCTCTACCATACACATGCTCCGGAACTTCTAAAATAGCTGTTACTTCTGCTTCCAAAGGAACTGAACGAACTGTAGTACCAACTGGTACTACTTGGTCTCTCCAACCTAAAAATTTAAATAGCTCTTCTTTAGAAACTTTCTTTTGTATTGTGATTTTAACTTCTTCAGTCATAAAGATAAGCCGATATTATTACTCCCTCGGCAAACGGGAGGATTGTTTACCGACGAGCTTTATTTACAAGCTCTAGAACTTTGGTAAGTTCTGGGTTGTTATTTAAAGCATCAAGAGCTTGAGTCACATCATTCAACTCACGCTCAAGACGTTGTTTCTTACGGGTCAATTGTCCTGTGATAGATTCATCTGAACCACACAATGACTTAGGTGAATCGTCCGCACAACACACTTCTTGTCCCATCATATCAATACCCTTCCTTTGGAGCCACACCAAAGATTTCATCAATCTTTGGCCAGTGTTTGACGCGGTCTTTACCCGTCAAAGGATTCTTAAGAATACGACCAGCCTTAGAAGGATGGATATTATTCTTCTTGGCCTTCGTCAACTCTTCACTAGTAGGAGTAGCACGGTCTTCAATAGACTCAGAAGAACATTGAACGAGAACTACCTTGCCAATCAACTGTTTGACATTAGGATTCTCCGGGTCTTCCTTTGCACCATCCAACTTCAACTTCTCCCACAAGGAAGGTTGGTCTGGATTGTTAGACACAAATACACGAGCACGAGCAGCTTCAGTTTTATCTGCCACAACCTCAGTACCATCAAGTACCTTGGTAGTGTGATAAGTATCTTTCAACTTTATACCTGTGAGACTAACTTCTTTGTCACCAACCATCTTGGTTGCTGGACTAACCATTTCCCAGTTCAAAGTAATCATCGGATTACCAGAACCTTTAGATGGAGAGAATGATGCTCCTGTAATACGAGCACTATAATCACTATCTGTGGGGATGGGGATTTCTGCGTTCCATTTAGTTATCATTTGTTTTGTTTTGGTAGTAGGATACAAGCCATTGTTTTGTTGTTTACCGCGTTTGACAAGATACTAGTCCTTGCCAAAAATATCTTCAAGAGCTTCACCAACTTCATTCAAGTTAGTGCAATTAGTAATGTCACCCGGCTCCATCTGTTGTGTGAGAGGATTAGGTGTTGGTGATTCACTAACAATATACCCATTAGTTGTTTGTGTGATTTGTATTGTTTTGTTTTTCATGTTGGTGTCTGTTGTTTGTTGCGATACTTAGCAAATGATTTATAGTCCGCTAAAATGTACTTGGGACAATTCTTTATAGTCCCTGTCCCAGCTTTAACTAAATCGTCAGCTTGTGTCTGGAATAGCCAGAAGGTATCATTAGTCCCAGAAGCAAACCATTCATCTTCTGTCTCCTTGTCTACTTTGAAGAAGGTTCTAAAAGCGTCTAAGCGTTCTGGTGTCTTCGGTTTCTCTTTAGGCAAGACGCGGAAGCAGTCTGTAAACGCACCAGCAAGTGCATCAGCCATAGCACCAGCAATAAGAGGTTTAACTCCACCCGTCAAATCACCATCTTTATTACGTTCTACTTGCTCATGACATATCATTACTACGTGAGAGTTGACTGACTTAATTAAGTCAAGTATCTCTTTAAAGTAACGCCCTTTCAAGTCCCACTCTACAAACTTATTATATTCACCTTTCTTACTTGTAGCAAGTTGGTCTTTATTTTGGTTAAACCAATTATGGTATCCTGCATCTACAGCAGATAAACCATCAATAACAAGGGTTTGGTCTCTGTGTAATCTAGGAGCTTCAACAGTTAACCATTTAAGTAATGCATCTTTCTTGTTTGGAGGCCCAAGAAGAGCATCACGCTTTACTATACTATCACAAAATTTACCATCATAGAATGGTACTTGAATTATGTCTTTCCTGCCTGCATGTGCCCCTAGCTTCTGGTCAAAGTCCAAGACACAGGGATTCGGGAAAGTCATTGCTGCATAAGTTTTACCGCTGAAAGGTGCAGCTTGAAGTAGCAAGCGAATCTGCAATTCATCTGTCAACTGGTCTAGTGATTTACAGTTTGGGGGTGTATACATAAGGTGATTTAAGGCTTAGTTGGATACCTTCCTGTTTGTAGTATTACTGATTTAGGTGTAAAATGTTCTTCATATCTTTCTAAGAGTTTCTTAATCGCCTCTATAGATATTTTAGTACAGTTAACTTGTATGTAATCTTTAGTAGCTTCTATCTCTGCTGGCGAACCGTCATACATTATAGTTCCCATTTCGCTTAATAGTAATGAATGTTCTGCTTGTTTCATATTAATTTCCTGTCTCTTGATACCTCAAAGAGGTAACTTTGTTTGCCTGTATTGTTGTGCCGTTTAGTTTGATTCCTTGTATCTCATTAGACTCTACTGTACAAGAAGCATCCTTTAGAAGGAGAGGTAGCACTCGTTCTATAGCTAACTTGAGAGCATGTTCACTCTCGAAGTAGAATCGTGCGGAGAAAGAAATGTGACCTTCTTTAGAAGGTTGTAAGATGCGGATGTTAATTTCAGTATTAGTGTTACTCATTGTACAGTAATGGGTTGAATGACCACTGTCTAAAGTTCTGCTTCAAAAGTATACGACCTACTTGGTCATTAGTACGGCAAATATCCCAGTAAGCACACTTGCTATACGGCTTAATACATGAGCCATTAAGGATACCTTCTTTAGGTATATATCCTGTCTTTATAGCTTTTACCAACTGTTGAATCTTATCGTCTAGTGTAAGCTGGAAAGCATCTAAGTCGTTAGGAGAAATCTGGAATACATCACTCCTCTTTACCGTAGTCTTATTAGCTTCCGCATTTAAGAAGATAGCATCAATAAAACACCCTACTTGTTGTGCTCCTATCTTACCGAGAGTAGAGTCAGGATGAGCGTGGGACATGAGGCGAAGGGCTAGGAGATAGATGCGGAGTTGGCGAGAGAGTTCGTACTGTTGAAAGTAACCATTATTATCCCATGCACTAGTAGTTTTCCAATCACCTATAGCGTAACATCCGTTATGGAACTTACCTATCTTGTCTATCGTACCACAAAGATTAACTATGATAGATTCATCTTCCCAATACTTGATAGAGAAGGTTACTTCGGAAGCGGGTTGTAAATATGAATTTGCCCCTAGACAAGTTGGACACATTATTTTTGTGTCACCTATTGCACCCTTTCCTTTACACATATAACAAGGCAACTCTAATTCCAGCAAGCTAAACGAACTATCAGTAAGACAATAGTCATTCCATATATTATACCCAACGGAAGTCAAGTGTTTAGTGTCGGCTAAGAAGTCTTTTGATTTGCCCGGTGCTGCTTTAGGAACATCAAATGACTTGAGTGCTGCTTTAGTAGCTCGACTTAAATCTCCTCTTGTCTTGTAACAGACATTGAGGTACTCATGTATAGCTACACCATACACAAGACTAGCTGACGTAGACTTCTCTCTATACCCACCAGCACTCTGACCATCGTCACCTAGTTCACCTACCACTGTTAGGTAGAGGTCTTTAATACAGGCTGAATGGCCTAGAGCCGTAGCGTCAAGATTAATTATTAGTTTGTTCAATGTGATTTACTTTCTCTTAAACCCTTTAACATCACTCAAATCTATACCTAAACCTAGGAGAGCATCAAGAGCTTTTCTCTTGGCTGGTGGCATATAGTTCTTAGAGCTGCTATTGGATTTATTGTGATTTGGATTCTTTGCTTTAATTGCTCTTACTCTATCCGGTCTTGTTACATCGAAGAAAGGTTTGCACCATTCTTCTAATTCTTTATCTGTCATCTTCTCCAACTGGTCTGCTGACATTTCTAACAAATCCTCTAACTTCATACCTTAATAATCTTCACGCTTGTTTGGTCTATAGTCCAACGATAGATATTTTTGAATGGTAACAACAAGACATGTATATCCTGTTGCTCTTGGTCAGACAAGACTAGATTCTCTTTGGAAAAATATTCCTCATCACTCTCTCCTTCTATCCACTCTAACATCTTTCTGTACCATATAGGTTTAGTCTCAGATGGTGGAACATGGTCAGGTGTAAGAGCTACGAATGTATTGTTCCCAAAACCGGGCTTGTAGAAAATGTGTACGCCTATATTAGGTTCCCGCTTTACAGAAATCTGTTCTCTCCACTGTTGGTAGATACCATCTTCATCCATACGTTCTAGGAGAAATCTCAAGGATTGATTGACGCGATTGTAGAGAGTCTGCTCAGATATTCCTGTTCCCTCAGTACACCATATCTTATATCTCCACCATATATCCTGCTTGTCATTCCGCATCTGGTCAATAGCTTTCTTAATCTCATCAGCATATAGCTTAGAGTAATAAGGTGCATTAGAAGAAGCACCGTAGTTAGCAGGTTTCTTAGAAGCGAGGAATTGAATAGTCTTACGTGTGATGTCTGGCGGGAGCGGCTCTTCAGAAGATAGTGGGGGCATGGTGTAAATGAGTATTGTGATTTAGATTGGTGGGTGTAGATAAGCATTTCACTATATCAGCAACTCTAAACACTGTGTACAGTTGACTTAGAGTCAGGAGTCTTAACACTCCCGCGTTTATCTTTCGCCATACACCCGACATAAATTTGTGTACTGTAGGTGGAGATTCTATCCAATCTTCTTGACTCGGATTGTTCACATCCTTCAATCAAGCGTGCTCTCTGTAGTACTACTTTTCGATGATAGACTACTAAATACACTACTTACAGTACAACCCAACAGATGAACTTGCGAGTAACATAACTGTTGGGAAATTAAAGAGAGTAGTGTAACCCGTTAGCCTGTATCCACGGAGTCGGGATACCAATCGGCTTGCTTATACACTACTCTCAAATTGGAACTCTCTGTCCCTTAGTCTTGCAACTAAGACCACCCGTAGGTAATACGTTCCTCCGCGGTCAGAGAGTCAAGTGTAGGTTACTATTCCACCCACACAGAAGTCAGACAAGTTATAGTTACTTGACCAAACTATACTACTAACTATACACAGTCTAAGAGACCCTACGACGAGTCTTACCTTTCGACCAGACAATCTAGTAGCGATGGATTGTCGAACATACCATCTAACTCTTAGTAGAGATGAGGAAACAAACTCTACTACAGAGGAAACTTATATAGCATTTTCCATGCCAATTGTACCAACTCTAGAGTCTCTATCATTAGTTAATACAACCCCATACGGAGTATCGCACAATGTATTGCTGCAATGAGCGTACATTGTAAGGGACTTGTAGTGAACCATTCTCCAAGTGTTCTCCATACTCTTTTAGAAATGCCTCCCCGCCCTGTAAAGATTTACAGATAGGTACTATATCACACTTCCTGTTTGAGAGAGATTGTATAGAAAGACTAAGAGTACTTATACGAGCATACAAGTCCTCGCGGAATGTCTTATGCTCTACCATCTTCTCTAGATTTTTATTGGTAGCAAAGACAAACTTACAGGTAATCTCTTCATCATCCTTACCTCCTACTTTCCTTATAGTCCGCTCTTGTAGAATACGTAATAGCTTAGCTTGCATAGGTAATGGAAGTTCACCTACTTCATCTAGAAACATAACCCCATTAGCCGCATCTATTACTAGCCCATTCCTAGTAGACTCCGCACCTGTGAAAGCTCCTCTTACATAACCAAAGAGTTCTGCCTCAATTAAGTTCTCTGGCATAGCTGCACAGTTGATTGCTCTTGTGTGACCTGTCCTATTGTATATCTGGGACTTAGCAATTATCTCTTTGCCGGTTCCTGTAGGGCCGTAGATAAGTACTTCGTTAATAACTTTAGAAGCCTTAAGAGCTTTCTCTTTCATCTCAAGAGTCTCATCGTGTACTGTAATAAACTTACCTAAATGCAGTTCGCCGGGACAGAGAGTGTCTTTGATGAACCAGAATCTTTCACCTATGGGAACATCAGCAAAGATACCCACATTAACTTTACCATCTGCTACACCTTCTAGTATAGTGTACGGAAGTTTAAACTTATCTATCCATGTCTGTGCTGTATCAACGAAGTCTATACCATTCTTCAAGTAGAGTTCCAACTTCTGTCTTGAAGGTATAGGAGTTGTGTCTTGTGGAGGAGGTTGTGATTTTAGCGGGAAGGCCATATGTTAATTAAGAAACTTTACATTCAACTTTTCTAATTGTTTAGGCGTAAGATTTGCTACAGATACATTAGCATTATAATGTAAGAAAGCATCTTCTGCTATATCTCTTACATCTTTAATTGTAAGAGCCTTGGTATCTGTCTCAACCGCTAGTACTGCATATTTAACTTTAAGTTTCATTTCTTTCCTTTCTTCTTAAGAGCTTGGCTAAATATCTTAGCCTTCCAAGTATCATACATACTAATAGCCTTGTCACCTGTGTAGGTAACTGTGTGATTTGCGGAGAGTTGAAAAGTACAGACAGGGTACCATATATCTATAAGCTTATTAGCTATTGCATAATCCAAAAGGTAAACACCAGATATATGTTTATCGTATGGGTTAAACATCATTCCATGAACTGTTGGCTCTAAAGGTTTTACTGGACAAGTATAACCAGACTTAGACTTCCAATACAGAGTAGCCCATTGACATTTTGTGAGGTCGAGAACTAGTGATTTAGGTGCTATCATACATCAAACTCCTCAGCATATTGTGTCTTACTGTCTGGCTCATCCGACCAATCTGCTTTAGCTATCTCATGTTCTACTCTCCTTGCTTCTAGTTCTAAATCTTCATAGAACTTATCGTCTGGTGCTTCTGGTTTAATGGGGTGTATCATGTGATTTTATTTTATTGATTGTTATTTGCATCTTTTTCTTTATCCTCTTAATTCTACATAAACAAAGAAGAATGCGAAAGAAAGTTATAAGCCAAAGTATGGCTACGATAACCCAAGCTATCTTTAGCACTACTTCAATAGGGTCTGTAGAATGTACTATTCGTTGGACTATATTCATAGGTCTATTTCATTACGAAATCCGACGTATATTGGACTTCTTGGTTTGATTTTCTGCCCAAAGGGTTTGTGCTTTATCACTATAGTCTTTCCTAAGAAGGCTTCTCTATCCCACCAAATATCTGCTCGTCTCCCATCTGTCAACCCTACACCTGTACCCACTCTTACTTCTATACCATTCTCTAGTCTACAGATGAAAGCTCCTAGTGTACCTTTGCCTATAAGTTTAGATTGACAACTGCTTCTATCCATCTTACCCACCGCATTTCTCTTAATACTATTCCCATTGTACATCTGTTCCTCAAAGCCTATGATGGTACATTCTGTTCTTATGAAGCGAGCTAACTTAACTAGGTATTGTTCCTTGAGGGTTGAACGGCCTTGTTTGTAGGGTGAGTCAGGTAGGCGGAAACAAATGCCTTCGCCTTCTTGTTGTTCACACTGCTTGAAATAGTTTAATAGTTCTTCTGGTGCATAACATATCCATGTACCATCATACTTAACATCTGCCCAATCTAGATTAATCTCTTGTAGTATATAGCTTAGTCTTGCGCTATAAACTCTTATATGCTTATCAGTATCACCAAAGAACCAATCCAACACATGAAACTCTATCTCACCCTCACGCTCATGACTCTCCGACATAACTATAGATTCCACTTCATCATACGATAAGTGTGGTGCCCATAGTTCCATATCGAAACCATAAGGGAGTTTCATGCTCCTCATCCTTATACTCACATTAGGTATAAGGTTTAGAGTGCGGGAGCGTAGGTCGTCTAGTCTTATGGCTCGTATGCCATCCTTCTTAAGAGACGCTAAGACAGGATACTTTAACTTCCCCATCGCCTGTAAGATAGACTCATCTGTGTGTGGGTCGTTAGGCTTGAGAAGGGAGGCAGCAAGCATCGGAGACTTGAAAGGTGTCATAAATTAATAGATATACAACGGTTCCAATTCCAGATTCTAAAGTAGAAATGTATGTTATGCTCACCTTTGTATAACTGAAAGCCTAATATCTCTCTTATTATACTCTTACCTTCACCTACCCTATAGATTGCTATCTTCATTCTTCCTCTCCTTCTTCTAAGTCATCAGGACTAGATTCTTCTGGCAAAGTATCTATATACTTTTGCGCCGTAGAAGTATCATCACTAGTCACCATCTGACTCCAAGATTCTTTATGTTTAACTATCTTCGACAAACACCTAAGACCTCTATTCGCAATGTCCGCAACTCTCGATTCTATCGTTCCGTTGTAGAATATGAGACGTTGGACTGTCTTAGATAGAGATGTAAGTCGCGGGACCCGGCCTACACCTTGTACTAGTTCTATGGGAGACCAAGTAGGGCAGCCTAAGACCTCCCGTTCCCTCACAGGTACTAGAGGAATATCTTCTTCAACTGCATAACCCGACTCTTTCCGGCGGCATTTAAACTTAGTCAGTTCATCGGAATGGTGAAGTGATAGACCAACACCACCAGCCTTAAGAGTGTAAAAGCAATAGAGACTATCACCTCGCTGAAACTTATCTATCTCTAGTTGACGAGCCTCAGGAGTTTGTATACCTAGACGTAGATACTCTGGTATATCCATTATCTCTCTATCTTCCACATCATCTAAGTCTACTGTCTCTAAGAGTTCCTCTTGAGTCATCCCTAGAGCATCTAGTTGCTCCTGTGTCATCCCCATTATCTTCTTCTTCTGCTTCTGTGCTTTAGTAAGTTGAGTCTGACCACCGCCCCATATGATAGAGATTTTCTCGCGAGGTACTCCATACTTCTCTACTAGAAGTTGAACAGTTTTAATGATAGAGTTCTTAAAGGAGAAGAAGCAAACAGCAGCCTTATTCTTCTCCTCAACAATCTTATACATTTCATCAGCTATATGACCTGACCTCATTAGTTCAGCCTTCATGCGGAAGATAAGAAACTGAACTAAAATCTCTAGACCATTACCTTTGCCGGTCATTGCAGCTTCTGACTCTGCTTTAGCCTTCTTCTCTAGATAGTCCTCCCACGCCTTCATGTACTCCCGCTTCTCCTCAGCAGTCTTAAAGTTAATACGTTCAATAGAGTTGACAGCCTCGAACTGAGGACGTACACCTTTGACACGAACTACATACTCCTCCAAGTCAGACATGAGACGTTCACAAGCTGCTTCATTATATTCCTCAGGAGAAGAAGGATAAGCTATAGCTTTAGCATAAGAGGGCCAAGTCTCATTAGTTAGGATAGTACCTTCTGGAAAAGCTGTACGTTTACCATTGATATAATCTAGTGATTTCCCAGTAGCAACAGCAAAACACTTAGCCTCTATGACTTTAGTAAAGGGAGTCGCGGAGACAAAAGCTTGCTTAGGTCTCACACGCAAAGGCATATCGTTAAGAGCGCAAGCTATCTGGTGTTGTTGACTACCAGCATTCTTGAGGACTTGACACTCATCCCATGGTATGAAAGCTGGTTGAATACCTTTCTTCCATATCCATTTAGTTACCTCTTCTCCTTCATCTAGTGTTACTTCCTCTTTCAACCAATACTGTCCAGCTCTAGACCTCAGCATCTCTATGTTAATAACTTCACACATATCGACATCAATGTTGAAAGCATTCTTGAGGACGCGGGAAGTCTGTGTAACTATGGAAGCTTTAGTTACATAGACATAAGGTATATGGGAAAATGTCCTACCTTCATGAAACTCTGTGTCTATAAAGTGCCGTATCAAGTCCCCTACAATACCAGTCTTACCAGTTCCGGTTCCCGCAAGAATCATGACTACGGGTTTATCTTTAAGTATCTCTATAGCTTCTGAGACAGCCTTCTTCTGGTGCCAGAAAGGATGCCAGTCTTTGGAGATATTAGGAGAGCGGGTGTATAGATAATCGTTATCGGCTGTACGCTCTAGCTTGGAAGGCGTTACTGATTTAAGGACTCGCGGCAAGTCAGTGACAATAGTGTCTCTAACTTCTCGCTTGTTGGACTCTCCAGACTCTCTATCATTGCACTCTTGAATCTTATCCAAAGCCTTTGTCGCAAGAGATACTCCGTTGACCTCTTGACTAGCTTGAGACGGCACTTCCCTGACGGCTTGAATATCCGTACTTTGTAGTGTGGTGTTATTTTCATAGAGTGGTTTCTTAGATGATTCTTCTATCTCTTTTTCTAGCTTGTCTTTTAGACTAGCCAAAAAGTCTTTTAGTTGAGGAAATGTTAGCTCACCTTGCTTATCGGCAAATTTAGTGTTACGGTATTCTTGACTGTACCCTAACTTACTTAAGACGCCATTCCAGTCTCTACTTATACTACCAAAATTCCAAGCAGACAAGACACTATTATGATGTTCTGTCTGTTGGTCTCTAAGAGTCTTCTGTCTCTTTTGTTCTAGAGTTAGTTTGGCCATACTTATACCTTAGTCTTACGAAACTTAAAATAGATATTAGGCCAGTCATATAGATTCCAATAAGTAACAGGATTCCACACTTTAGTATAACCATATCTAAAGTTATCTTTGTAAGTGAACTCTATTGGAATACCACTATCAAATAACTTCTTCCATTTGTCTAAAGTTCTCTTTGAATTTTTCATTTCAACTCCTCCTCTTTTGTTACAAGTTTAGGCATTCTCTCAGGACATATAGCTCTTATGTTCCCGAACTTCTTCTTAGAGACAAGAGCATAAGCTGTACTCCTCGCCGGGTCTTCTGGAAATTGTAGTTCTTGCATAATGAATCGTGTAACTATCTTCACGTTAGCCTCCAGTATCCATCTCGCTATACGTTCTTTCTCAGAACGGTCTTTCTGTAACTTCCAATTAGTACTACTATTGTACCAAAGAGGATAGTCCCACAGCTTAGGAGACTCTAAAGGAGAACCATCCCAATCTGTAAACTGGACTCTATACTCTGTCCCCTTGTTGAAGTGTTGAGCTAATATCTCTCCGGTCTCTTGGTCTGGGAGGTCTCGAATACCTTTCAACTCTTTACCTAGAGTTAGTTCGAGGAAGGCTTGAAGGGAGACTGTAATGGTTTTCATGTATTGTGATTTAAATACTTAAGTCAGTAGTCATGGTGGAGTCGAACTCACTAGGCTCGATAATAACACCTTATCAAGACAGATACCACTACTGTCATACATGACTACTGACTTAAATACACATACTATAACTGGTATGTGAGCAGTTGAGGAACCAATCTACAACTTACGCCGCACTCGGAGCAGGAGTAGACTTCGAGGGAGAGGCAGCTTCCTTAGCAGCCTTAGCAGCAGCACGCTTAGCAGCAGCAGCCAAGTGCTTCTTCTCCAATTCACTATACTGCAACTTGAGAGGTTTAATCTTCTTCTGGACAGCCTTCATCTGTTCAGTGAGACGGATATAGTCTTCAGGGAACTTCGGCTGACCGGTCGCATCATCAGTCTCATATTTGTCATCCATGACAATCGTCTGAGCTTGGTCAACCAAGTCACCAATCTGTTCCTGCAAGTCACCCATCGTGGCAGCGCCGGACTCAAAATCAGCCCATGCGGAGATGACTCCATCCATGTCAGTGATACCAGTCGTCTTGTCAGTCTCTTCGACCCAAATGTCCATACCAACACGACGAAGGAAACGGGTGAGGATAGTGTTGACTGTGCTATCACCCATGAACTTACGACCATTCTCCTGGTTGGAAGCATCAACTTCCAAAGTCCAGAACTCTTGTCCTTTACGGTCAGAAGTCTTGCCGAATTTAGTGAGACTCAAAGGCAACGACACTTCATTGCGAGAGACTACAGGTGGATTTTCTTTAGTGTATGTAACAGTACTCATATGTTTGATTTGTTTATCTACTTAACGAGATATTCTCTTTGTTGATGGTGTCTCGTATTCTAGTTCACCATTTAACCCATCTATAGTGTGGGTGAAATTAACGACGAAATATAAGAATATATAAAACACAAACATAACAATAGCTAATGCTACTAGTTGGTGTTTAATACCCTGTGTATTACAATAAATGTCATTGAGACAATGTGATTTGGGCGTCTGTCATAAGTAATTAGTTTGTGTAAGAGTGATTTACTAATTGTCCTTGTTGCCCTTAGCAATTTCCATGCCAAGTGTTGTATTAGGTAGTTATATAGCTTAGAGAAGACTAGTCTTTACTGCCTTTCATAGCGGCTGTGATGGCGGTGCGCCAAGTTTTCTGACTGGCTGCTGTTGATGGATTAAACTTGAAGTGTTCATAAATATGGACTGTTCTGTGTTTATCCATATAATCCAACCTTTCTTTATCCTCCACTAATCCCGCCGCATGTTTGGTAAGGATTTGTTTTATTTGTTCTAAGTCTTCTGTTGAAAATGCTATAGGTATCTCATGCTCAATCTCCTCACTCGCCTCCTTAATCCAGTCGGGTGAGGTGGGAATAGTAACAACCTGTGATTTTCTGCGTGTTGTATCACGCAGGTAATTATCATTTAAACGAACAGTAGAGCAACCGTCTGCGTGACCGTTCATTTCACCACATATAGAGCATTGTTTCATAGTAGGTGGGGTGGGAGGAGTGGCGCGGGTGTTCCATCGTTGAACTAGATTTATATCTGGATTAGTGCCATCAGTTGAAAAGGAGCGATACATGTTCGCTCCACATTTAATACAGGCAATGAATCGTCCGGTATAATTGGGATGGAAGCCTTGATTTGCAGGTTGTGAGGCTTCTCCGCCACAAAACGGACACGGCATCAATGCTTGTTCTTTGTTGGTGGGCGCAAGTTCTGGTGCGTCCGTGGGCATAAAACACTGCTTACACATCCACCCATCACCATCAGGTGCTTGAATAATATCAGCATTACAACAAGTAGATTTCATAGGCATTAATTTGGTTTCTGGGGGCATGGTGGCTATTCAGTTTTAATTGCTTCGATTGCTGCTTTGTTTCTACTCTCGATGCGCTCAATGGCCTTTCGTGCGCTCGCTATAGCTTCTTTTTGGTTTGGTAGCAGAGTTGGCGTCAATTCAATGCCTTTCAACACTCCGCTTATTGTGCCTATGTCATAAGCATTTTCCGCTAAATCACACATTTTCATTTGTCAATCCTTTCTTCGTTGGTTTGTTTCTGGGGACATGTTAGTTCTTAGTTATTTGCCAGATGATTGGAAAGCACGGTATCAGGCAAAGATAAAACGTGCGACGTTGCCAAGTTCCAATTCTGAATCCTTCGCTTACTTTGCCTTTCTCGCCGACCTTGATTTCAGTCTTCCAATATAAGCCAATCCAACAATTCTGAGGCACAAATTTAACCTTCATATCACTTCCCTTGGTTGAGTTGGTTGGTGGAGAAATGCTGGCAATTCTTTTTATGCTCAATAAACCAAAGCCAAGCACTTACTGGTAAATGAGAATCTTGTCGTTCGCATGAGGAACATATTTGACATAACAGTTCTTCCTTTTTCCTATTCTCCTCCAAAATCCGTTGGCCGGAGGTGGAGTTGTTTATGGCTTTGAATAAAGCATCTTCATTGTGTGCCGATAGTCTTACTATGGTGCCATGAACTTCATCGTCTTTATGGTACAAAATAGTGTTCAACGCCTCATTCTTTTCCGCACACGCAGCTTCGAGGGTGGTGAGTTGGGATTGGAGATGTTGAATCTGTTGTTTTAAATTCCAGACAATATCTTCTTTGGTATTCTTGTCTTGCTCCAACTCCTCCACCCTCTCAAGCAATGGTTGGGTGGCTATGAGTTCACGTTCGAGAGTGGTAGCATGATTTACCATTTCTTCATAAACTTTAAAAAGTTTGACAGGAAATGGCAGTTTGCTTATTTTTGCGTCCGTCCTCCGTGTCGCAATCTCCTCAATCTTTTGTTGGGTGGGTGTCATAGCTTTCTCAAAGAGTTGTTTTCTGGTTACGGGCGGAGAGGATGGCTTTCTTGTAAATACCAGCAGTTGAAAACAACAGACTAGTACCTAAAGAACGTGATTCAGGGTTAGCATTGACAGTAGATTCGTTATAACCTATCTCCGCCGCCTCAGTCATTCCGGTTTTGAAAGCGTCGAGTTGGATTAATGATATTGTTTCAGTTAAAGCAACATCAGGGCATTGATACGCCAGTGCAAGTCGTTCTAAAGCTTCTTTTGGTGTTAACATAAATCAAAAATTTGCCGGACATAGACAGGATTTGAACCTATAATAGTTAACTATACTTAGCAGATGCTAGTGAAAGTATTATGTTTCACATTCCGCCACTACATCCGGCAAAAGGAATGATGGGTTAGTAACATTTTATTAGTTTCGTCATCAGGAAATATATTTATCGAGTTCGCTATAAGATTGCTACACTCTATCCTTACACGGTTACCAACCCATCAAAATTAAATGTCCGAGTTACGCTTATCGGACTGGTTGCCGCGTTGGAATTGAACCAACTTCTAATATTGAACTAAGCTAGCCGTTCAACATCCGCAGTCACCATGACTACCATAACGGCATTAAACTGTAGCTCCCGCCACCGATTCGAACGGTGGATTGACCAGACTATCGTAGTTGTATACGGTGCAAATAAGGTCATTACTTTTGCATATGTTTCGTCAGTAGCGTCTACCATTCCGCCACGGGAGCATTAAATTTACTTCCTATACGACAGACCCTTCATCACTAGAACAAAGCATACAGACAGTATCAGTAAATCTGTAAGACATGTGTTGTGGAAATGGCGGACTGTGAGCCAATCGATAGAGTAGTGAGCCATATAGTTAATTATTAATAAACGTCCAATACAACACAAAACCTTTCTTCTTGACCCACTGATAAGCTGACATGTAGCCTTCTGTATCTTTGACAAAGGCTAAATGGACTCTAGGTGTCATGTGTTGGAGGTAGAGCATAAAATTAAAGATAGTTAGTGAAGCAGGAACCGACCTGTTGTTTATCACTTGGCTAAGTGGGTTACTCTAGGTTCTCGAAACCTACACCTGCACATGAGTGATTACTAGGACTGCACTTCGGGTAACCCGACGCTCCCTTTGTAAGGTACTATCTTTTATCCTTCTCACTATCAGCCGCCACTCACTAACTATCAAAATTTAACGTCTAATGACTAGATGGACATATAGTCACACTAGTTTGCCATTAGACGGAGCGTCTGTTATGCGCTCAGAAATTATAAGTAGTAGATTGCCTCTTTAAAACTGACTAAAGAGTTAATTGTTTTAAGGTCTCTAGATAACCTCTACTACTTCTTACACAATAAACTGGTTCATATCCTCCACAGAGGAGTCCTCTTTTCTTTTCAGGTGAGTGTTTAACCTATCATTGTGTAAATCATGAAGGTTATTAACATAGTCAGAATTCTACTGGCAAAGTATTTCTACTTTAGAGGGGAACATTATATATTAATAACCAAATGGTTGACTCTGTTGGACTCGAACCAACACTCAACGGCTTATGAAGCCGTAGCTTCACCTTTAAGCTAAGAGTCAGTAAATTGGTGCCCATTTCTCTACTTAAAGAACTTAGTATTCTAGTGTTTAACCAGATACCCGGATGGCAAAGAAAGCACAGTAGTATGTTTCTACTGATATTCTTACTTAGCATTTCTCATGCCAAGTTGTATTAGTGTATAGTAAAGTCTCTAAAGGAACTACTTCTTAAATGCCGAAGGAAAACGATAGCGAGCTTCCGCTTTTGTGAGACGATTACACTCTTCCATTTCATGTTTATCAAATAAAGCAGGATACCATTCTGAAGTATCTATATCGCAGAACATACCTTCATTAGGCTTATCAAGTTCAAAACGATAAAGACGAGTGTGATTTGATATATCCTTAGTGTAATACCAATGTGTTCTTGCTTGGGGCATAATAGTTCTTAGTGTTAATGGTTGTTATAGGTTTGAAAGGGCCGGCTCTTAATCAGCCTGTTGTTCTGTCTCCTTGATATGAACACGAATCTTACCAAAAGCGTTGAGTCTTTGTTCTTCTCGCAAACACCATTCTAACAAAGATTTGTCAAATGCTTCTTTGGTCATAGGATGACTGGTGTAAAATCAAAGATACTACGTTTCTTATGGAGAGGGTTTATAGCACACATAATGTTTGTAGAGTCAACTAGTCTTGTTCTCCTCCGCGCTTCGCGCTCCGGGGCCTTATTATCCGTATGGTCAATTGGTGAAAGATGGATGGTTGAATATACGTTCTAAAGGAACTAAAGCTCTACCCTGCGGCTTCTTACCTTGTGACTTAGCCGCTCGACGAGAGACTATGGGTCTTGCTGTTCGAGAGGAGAAGTGTCTTGCGGCCGAATAAGCTGAGAGACGTTTGAATTCTTGGGGGGTCATATCATTTCCAAATTCTTATTTTGTGAGTTAAACTACCACAAGCCATATGTTTACCTTTGTGTCCTTTTTTTCTGGTACACATATAATTATCTTGTATAGCTGGACAATCACTTTTTCTACCTCCACATCCTGTACATTTGTTTTTAGGTTTAGTCATAAACACCAACTACCACAGAGATTGATATAACTACAGGTAAGAGGTAGTGTTGGAAGGAAGGTCTAATGGTAATTGGTGTTTAGGGCTAATATGCACTCTGCATTGATTTACAGGCTTGTGACTGTTGATAACTATCAGTAAACACAGAGGTATATTATGTGAAGTGATTAGAGACACACAACATACTCTTAATGTATTTCAATCTATACTCTCGATTGCCTAGAACATACGGAGTTCTGTGCTTACTGGGCAGTTATCAGCTGCATTGCATATTAACACTTAACCACCGATAAACCCCTCACTCATTGTTGTCTAGCGTGAGGAACAACATTTAGGATGATTAAAATAGAACTATCAACTGACCTATTTCAACATCCTTTTGTAAAGGTGCTAGTTGAACATGCGTTTCAGTCCTATCGGGTTGCCTCCTTATACATATTGAGTTGCGACCTCCATCACCTACAGTATTAGGTGCTATGGTTGATAGTTCTAGTCTAACCACCCTATGCGTCAACCCTTACTAATTATCGTTTTCGCACGGTGGTACGGAAAGAAGTTGTATATTACTCATTGACCTGTTATCTTGGGAGTAACACTCAATTCTTGCGAAATGAGGAAATTAGTCATCTTTTCACACTATTGCTAGTATGTAAGTTTCTACTCTACCAAGTTTGCGTCAGCTATACATTTAACTGCCATACATAATCTTGCATGGACTTCATTACCTAGCAGAGCTAAAGTCTCATAGTCTGGCTATAATAGCGGTGTCATTGACTAATTTAGCTTTTAGGTTGTACAAGTAGTCTTAGCATAAATCATGCCAATGTTATCTACTGTATAAGCCTTGTACTACTGGACTATTGCTATCTATGAGTGTGCGGGTACTGTTGCTTTAAGAGCCGCTCGACAGACTAATCTAGAAACATTCGCTTAAAGACTAGTTAGCCTTACTTAACATCCCGATGCATTAGGTGCTGTACTGTTGAGAGAAAATGTCCCTTAGAGTGGAGTCTTGCTCTAACACTCTAAGGGCGTGAGACTGTGCTTATTCCTTCACTGACAGAGTATCAACCCACTTCTGCAAGTCTTCCCGCAAAACCCATTTGGTTTTGCCGAACGAGACTTCATTCTTACCCGCGTCACCGGCCCATTGGATTGCCCTGACGACTGCCAAAGGGTTAGTCATGGTGACTCCCTTTGCTTTGCTGGCATCCGCAATGGTAACTTTACCATTCTCCCCCGCCTTACCAATTTTCATGGTGGCGGAGACGTTGCGGAAAGCCGCACCAGCGTCACTACCAGCTTGCTTGGCAATCTTTTCCGCTTTGGCTGGTTCAATGCCAAAGATGCTCTGACACGCATCATAGATGCGTTGCATCTCCGCACTGTATCGGCCATTGCCAAAGTTGGGCTTGGTTGATACTTCAGTTGTGTTTTCAAGTGTCGCGTTCATGTTTGTTCAGTACTGTATGGAGTTACTAGCTAGGCGTTGTGCCTAACCGTTTTGTGAACACTTAGAGCGTCCACAAAATTGTGAGTCTGACAAACTATTGGCGTGACACAGACAGGTCACTAGTGATACACTAGTGTCTTGGCAAAGCGTAACCTGTTGGCTACACCGCCTTACCTACCAGCACAGAGTCAAAGAACTACCAGACACTTAGCATCCCTCATGCCATGCCAATGAAAGGTGTAAGATGTTGATAATCAACATATTGTAGATTGTCTGTTTGGAGTGACAGTGTAAGGTAATCAGACAACTATCCTAGGAAAATCGGCCTTTAGGCCAGTTAACTAATTGATACTCAACAACTTACAAAGACTGTAAGCTATCTCGACAACAGGTGGACAATTATCTACACTCTTTGCATAACACCCTACTATTCAACCACTTAATCTCACTCCACTAACTGTAAACCTTTCCAACGGTCTGAAAATCCGGCCTGCTGGCCAGTCTAAATACTTACAGCTAAGCCACTTAGCTAGACTCTAGGCTCGCTTCGCTCGTGGTACATATTAGTTACCGCTTACAATGTACATACATAGTTGACTAGTTAACTAGCAGCATTATCTATGCCAATATAGTTGGCACACTCTTTGCTAAAAAGCATCTATCATGCCATCTTATTAGACTATCAGTAGATTGTATTAACATCTAATAAACCTTAAATATTAATAATTATAATATACAATCGGTAATAACCTTTATTTTATAAAAATATTAATAATATATATATATTACTAGTTATATTAGTTAATACAACTCCAAATAACTGGCCCCCACCGGAGGGAGGGAAAAAGCATTTTCGACCCTGTATCAGTATTAAATACAAGTATATTGTATATGTATTACGCATTATACAGGGTCTAAGTGGATGATTAATAAAGGTTAAATGAGAGACTAATAGTGTGCCAATGTGACACTATTCTAAGTGTAGTAGTGAATCTTATAGAGTCATATTGACACACTTACTTAACTTTACTAATTATCTACAGCCCGCACCCTTTAAGAGTCATTACTTACACTAATATCTAATGACCTACTATTAGTTTGTCTAATAGAAAGAAACCAGAAGTTAGAATGCGAAGTGGAACTATACCTCTCTTAGAACACAAGCAATTTCAAGATTTAACCTACGTTTAATAGAACTACTAATAGGGGTCAGAAGAGTAGTCTTTAGAGGGTGGCATGATTCTTGCTAGTAGAAGTAACATGAGTAGACATATTATTATAGGTAAGAGTCTCCAAGAGGCTATGATAGAGGATTTTTCTCTAGAGTATGCACAACAGAAGAAACTTCGGGATACAGAACCTAACAGTCCTCATGGTCTTAGGGCTAGCGAGAGGATGAAGGTTATATCTCAATCTATCGAGGAATTAAAGATGCAAATCAAGAATCCTGAACGTCATGCTATGATGATTCATGGTGGATATAGTAAAGAAGAGATGGATAGGATAGAGCATTTACCGCGTAACCTTAATGGAGTCTAGTATGTATATTATCAATCAATTTTGCGGATTCTGGTTCACCCTACAAACTCCCGAACAACAGTGGCCCCCGACCCTTTTAAATTTGACTAAACTGTCTTAAGATGACTAGTTCTGACGCACAACTTGTTAAAGCTTACGAAGCAGGAAGAACTCCTGATGAGATAGCTGAAGAGTTTGGTTTTTATACTCACCATGTAAAAGCCCGGCTTATGGCTATCTCTACTACTTATCGTAAAGCTTGCGGTCAGGAACCTGAAGGTGAAGATGAAGTTAACTTTTCTAGAGATGAACAGTTAACCATAAAAAGAGAACTCTTCCAGATGGCTATGTCTACAGAAGACCAGCATCTTAAAGCGAAACTTTTGTTAAACTTACGGGATGACGGGAAAGGTAGAAAAGATATAGTGAGGGACATGAAGAATAACGGGAACATCAATATCATGCAACTAATCAATAACTCTATCTCTCAAGCCTCTCAAAGCGCTGACCATTTAATAGCTTCTGTAGGACGTAAGACACCTAAGACAATTGATGCCTAATCAACTAGACATTACTTCTTTCCGGAAACTTAGTCCTCACAGCCAAGAAGACTTCTTAGCTGATGGGGGTATTATAGTTTCTACTACCACTGTTCCTTTGGAGAGTGTGATTTCTCTCCCTAAGGAGGGTGGCAGTGGGAGTAGTAAGGAGTTGGAGGTTGGCTTTGTTGATGTATTGCCGTTACATGTCAATATTGAGACTCCTCCAACTCCCCAACCTTCTGCGAGCGTAGCGAGCGGTTCGAGTCAACCTCAGCAAGCTGAGCAACCCGAAGTCAAGAAAGAGTATAGTGATGAAGAGAAAGCTTTCATAGGTCAGTGGACAGAGGGGTTTGATATACCAACTCCTGTCCATCTCCTAATGATTCTCGATGATGATATAAGTTCCGGCCGCCACCACTTACACCCTTGGCAGATAGAGTTCATGCTAGATTTTGCTTATGAAGGCCACACTAAAGATAACCCCTTTTATGCGGCAGTTCAAGCAGCTAATGGTTCCGGCAAAGATAAGTATGTAGTCGCGGCTTGTGCAGTATGGTTGTGTATGAGGTACTCTAAGGCTAGAGCTGTCACAACTAATGGTTCAGGTGCTCAGTTGGACAGTCAGACAGAACACTACATCAATGACTTGTGTGAGTCTGCTAACCTTAAATGGGCGGGAGGTAAGGAACTTATATGGAAGTGTACTTATAGGTACTATGAATGTATACCCACTAAGTCACCCATCACACTCTTTGCGACAGATGAACCTAACAAAGCGGAAGGTTATCATCCTCTCAAGGCAGGAGGTAAGATGGCCATATTCGCATCTGAAGCTAAGGCTATCCCTGATGAAATCTTTGGAGCACTCACTCGTTGTAAAGGATTCACCCACCGTATTGATGTTTCATCTCCCGGTCTCCCTATAGGTTACTTCCACACCCAATGTACCAATAGTGTAAATCGCCGGACTTTCGATAGTATTACAGATAAGTCCCCCGGTTCTACAATTCTCTATCATATTACAGCTTTCGATTGCTCACATATTAGTGAACAGGAAATTAAAGACTTTGCAGATAAGTGTCCATCAGGAGTTAATGACCCTCTTTATATCTCTGGTGTTCTAGCTCAATTTACCACTACAGATGAGATGGTGGTTATACCTTATGCTTTCATCATGTGGGGTTATAAGGATGCTCCTAAGAAAGTAGAGTGGATACAAGAACCTTTCAATAAAGGTGGTCTAGACCTTTCGGATGGTGGAGCTGAGACTTGCTTAGTAGTAAGGAACGGGAACCGGCACTTGAGGACTATACCATTTAAGTTCCAAGATACACAAGATACTATACACTTCTTGGAAGATAAGTTTGGTGAGAATGCTCTTACACATAGGGATGCTTTAGTGTTCTCTGATTGTTGTGGTATAGGTAAGCCTATGCTTGACCAACTAAAGTCTCGTGGGTGGTCGAATATGAGATATGTGGATAGTAGACATAAGAGTTCAGATAAGAAGGTCTACTTTAATAGAGGGACAGAACTCTTCTTTAATATACGCTTACTCCTAGAACGCAAAGAACTAATAGTTGAGTACGATAAACTCTTGTGTTCTCAGTTGTCCGGTCGTTATTATAAGTTGAGAGATGGTACTGTAAGACAGTTATTAACTAAACTAGAACAGAAGTCTCGTGGGTACCCTTCACCTGATAGAGCTGATGCTTTTAACTTAGCCTTCTGGGACTATAAGACTACTAGAACTTTTAAAGATTATCATGAGTCAGCTCCTTCTACTCCTGAATCTATGGTAGAGATAGTCAAACCAGTAAGTGATTTCTCCCTAAGACAGTGGGCTAGTAGTGATACTACTAATCTAGAGTCTTTTAGGAAGAATGTTAGTAAACATAAACCAATAACCTATCTACAACGTGAGTTGGATAGGTATTTAAGAAAGAACTAAAGTATATGGATAAATGTCCAATGTGTGGTTATGCAGAACAAGTGGGTGGTGTTCGAGTGAATACTATCATGAACAATTATGTCAATGAGAAAGGAGGTGTCTGCTGTCTTAATAGTGGTGAGGAGAAGATTGAGCAGAAAGATAAGGATGGTAATTATATAGGTGTTCTCATTCGTCAAGATTTGTGGAAAGCTAAAGTTTCTATAAAAGAAGGTAAAGTAGAAGTTACTCCTACTACTTCTACTACTCCTACTATAGTCAATCGTCTTGAGACACTTCCTTCTACTCCCGAAGTTCCCAAGACTAATCCTTTCGCCTCTGTGAAAGCTCCTACACCTCAAGAAGGGCCAATTTAATATGAAGAAAGATGAAGGTTCACAAGAAGAGGAAGCAGCAGAGACACCTGAGGAAGAGGCTAAAGAAGGTGTAGTTATACCTGAAGAGTTTCAACAACAAGTGCACGAACTAATTAGCAAAGCTAAAGACAAACACCACTTGAATCACATCCGTGATAGGGTATATGCTAAGGAAGATGAGTTGAGGAAGGAAGAAAGTAAAAAAGATAAGGGCTCTAAAGGTAAAGGTCCCACAGGAACTATGGAAGTAGAACCGTCTATCGAAGGTTAATATGAGTAACATGAATCCTCCCACAAATAACACTGAGTACATCAATACTCTAGACTATAAAAAGCTAGAG
>Ga0247668_1000032_pt1 | contig 51105 bp, 85 predicted proteins | sample CNK09_metaG_FD_182737 | JGI IMG/M metagenome (GOLD analysis project Ga0247668, IMG submission 182737) | Soil microbial communities from Purdue University Martell Research Forest, Indiana, United States - CNK09 | ecosystem: Environmental > Terrestrial > Soil > Temperate forest > Bulk soil...
GTCTACCCCAGCCATCCCTTACCTCCGAGAAGTTCCCAGGCACGGGCGGCGGGCAGCGTCCCGTCCTTCATCTGCCGAAAGACCTTGGCCATGGCCAGGCACCCGTCTCGCTGCCAGCATCCTTGCCAGGCTACCCGCGTCTTGTACTTGTAGAGTAGCCGGTCCATGCCGGGCAGATTCTCGTCATCTATGGACGGCCAGATGTCATGCCAGGCAAAGTCCCAGCGGGTGCCCGGATCCCAGATCATGTCGTAGGCGTCAGCCAGATGAATGGTCACGCGGGGGTCGACCGTAAGCTGATTGCCCACGAGCTCGATCACATCTGCGTTGTGCTCGACCACGTCAATATGTTCTACGCTATCGCTCGCAAAGATGAGCGCAGCATGTACGACCAGGCCCAGCCCCAGACCGTTGACGAGCAGTCGCTTGTGCTTGACGCCCCGGCTGAAGAACAGCTTGTTAAGAATAGGAGTGTGCTCCAGAATTTCAGCGCGTGTGTCTGACATCCACGTTATTTGTCCCGGTCCGCCGTCTTCGCCAGCGCCCGGAACTATCTCGATCAGCTTGGTGAAGTCACCGCTACCAGGATCGCGTCTTACACCCTCCCGCTGAATTGTCTGGCGGCGCTTCTTGTCCCACGGAGGAATGGAGAACTTCTTTATCTGGAACGGTCCCAGCTTAGACTCTTCGTAGTGGACCTGGTACTTGCGCCAAGCGTTGTCTGCGTCCTGCCTCCGAAGAAGCATGTTCATTTCTTGCTGTGTCATGTCAGCCATTAGCGCTCGGTCTCCCTGTGCTCTGCTATGTGATCCTGCTGTGCTGCTTCTGCGTCTGAGTAGAAGTCGTAGGTCTCGCCTTCAACTGCATCCTGGTGGCATATGCGGCAAGATATCTGATAAACCGGCTTGATCTTGACGTCGTCGTGCATCATGCTGCTAGGTCCTCCATCATCTTCTGGCTCAGCTTCTTGGGGCTAGCGTGAGCCAGGGCTGCACGCTGGTCGTCAGTCAGCCCGGCAATCCATTCCTCAACCGTGCCTGTGGAGATCAAGCGGTACACCGTGACCTGATGAATCCTGGACACGCGGTGAATGCGGGCGGTAAGCTGCTCGTCATCGTCGCTGACCCAGGGCGGGTCCATGACTATCATGTAATCCGCTGCGTCAAGCGTAATGGACTCGCCACCAGCCTTGCGGTTGATGACGACTACACTCAGCTCATCGTTGGGGTCCTGGAAGCGAGCAACTAGGTCACTGCGGGCTCGGTCCGGGGTTGCTCCGGTAAGAGTCAGACATTCGTGACCAAACTCACGCAACTCTCTAGCCGTTAGCTCCACTAGCTCGCTGAAGCTAGACGCGATCACCACCTTGTTTCCCGAACCTTCGATCTGCAGCATGAATTCCTTGATCCACTCGATCTTGTTGCTGGGCAGGGCTGGCAGCATCTTACCCCTGCCCGCCAGCTCACCGCAAGCGCTCGCGAACTGTCGCATCCTGGTGATCTCAGCGAGGATCCCGTTGGCCTTGACAACCCCGCCCGCGATATCTGCCTCCGCCCCCTCGTGCATCTGCTTGTAAGCCTTGGCCTGCTCAGTATCCATCTCGATCTGCACGTAGTTCGGGCTTCCCTCTCCGCTGATGGGCGTGCCTGCCCACAGGATAGGCGGCAGATCAGCAGCAGCATCTTTCTTCTCGCGCCGCAGTACATACGGACGAAGCATGAGATCCCACGCCTCTTCGTCCACGGGCTCGGGGACTTTGGCTCCCCCTGCAACGATCTTGCCGTAGGTTCCCTCCTCTACACCGAAGTGAGTTTCGGCCCACTGCCAGTAGGAGCTGAACCTGTCTGGATTTAGCCAGTTAAGAGTTCCCCATGCTCTGATCAGGTTGCTCCGTGTCCAGGTCCCAGACAGAGCGACAGCTAGCCCCTCGGGCACTAGCTTCCTGCGCAGTTGGACAGCGCCGTACCTGCCCTGCGTGATGCGCTTACTCTGGTAGTTGGCGGTAGACGCGAGTAGGTTGTGGCTTTCGTCCAGTATGATCGCGTCCCAGTCTTGCTCGAACAAGAACGGCCACTTGTACGTCGCCTCGTACTTGTGTTTGCATTCGCCCACATTGTAGGCCGGGCACTTGTCTCCCAGACCTTGCGGACAAATGACGACGCGCTTGGCCTGCATCATCTCAATGTTAATGATGAGCATCTTGGCCTTGGGAGGATCACCATCCCAGAAGTTCTGCCAGCCGGTCCCGTCCAGGGGGTCAGCGGCAAACGCTTTCATGGCCTGCTCGCGCTCATGACGCAGACCCTGAGCAACGTAGGTCTGGATCGTTGGAGCCCAGCGCAGAGTCTCCAGTTCCCATACAGAGTGAGCAGCGGTGCGTCGGCAGGCCACGAGGATGTTCTTGGCTCCAGCCTGCACGACCGCGGCCAATGTCTGGATGGTCTTACCCAGGCCGGGGTCGTCTGCCAGAACGACCCGCTTGCCCTCAAGCAGGAACCCGGCACCGGCAAGCTGATACTTGCGATTGTTCATGGCTCGCAGAAGATCCGGAGCCTCGGTAGGCAGATCCGTCAGCAGTTCCGCTCCTCCCTCGTCTTCGCGGAACTGTTCCATGGACCGCTCGCGTTCGACTGCCTCCTTAGCCCAGGCCCATAGCGAAGGTTCTATGTTCAGCTCATCGCCGAAGAGCCTGCGATACATGCGGCATGTGTCCATGGTTAGCGGGGACCGCCACTCCTTGAACTTGTCCTTTCCTCCGCTAGGGTCCTTCTCGTAGTACGGCCTAGTTCCCGGCACCTTCTTGACAGTTTCGACCAGCTTGCGGTCGTACTCGAAGTGACAGAGAATGCGCTTGCCGTCCGTGGAAATATCGATCATCCCGCCACTCGCTCAATTCTGGTGACGTGCTGGCACCCCGTTGTGGTCTTTAGCTGCTGACGGAGCTGCGTCTCGTCCTCAGCCGTGGCGATAAAGCTGTGGTGCTCGCCGGTGACGTCAGTGCAGTACGGAGAGAACTGACAGGAGCCAATCTTCTTGTTGCGCTGGTCGTGGTCCTTGTTGCGCGGTAGCTTGACTGTCACTACGTAGACGTTCACTGCTCCTCCTCGGGATCGTAGCCGGGCTCGAGATGGTCAGGCAGCTTCGCGCCTGGCGGATGAGTCATGAGCCATTCGGCAGCAGGCTCGGCCTCCTCGATGGCGTCCTCCATCTCTTTGCTGGCAAACCACTTGCGGCTCTGTCGCTTCTGGGCCTCTGATCGCTTGCTCATGTTGAGCACCTGTCGCTATGGTTGTTGTCGTCATTGTCTCCTATGCCGAAGCGCGGCGGCACTTCGATATCGCAATTCCCGAAACCAACCACCTTGCCGCTGAAGTGCTGGCTGCTCCTGTTGAGCGGCGTGTGTCGGAACTCGGCCAGGATGGCCGCGTACTTCGGATACTTCTCCATGATCAGGTTCCGGACAAAGGCGCGATTCTCGAGCGCTTGCTTATTCATGGCGCACCCCTTTCACTTTCAGTATAGCACGGGAGCCCTACCAGACACCACCGTGAATGGCCGAACGCTCACGCCAGTTGGGGATGTGATCGTCGAGCATCTTGGCCCATTCCATGCGGAACTTCTTTGGGGGAGCGCTGACGTACCGGGGCCACCGCTCGTGGAGCAGCCAATGATTTCGCTCTTCGCGGGACTTGCGATCGTTTCCGACGAAGGCTTGTACTCCGCCCGGCTGGAAGCGGGAGCCTATGGACTCGGCCCAGACATCGCAATGAACGAGCCACGGAATGCCCGCCGCTATGCCCTGCCGCTTCATGTCGTCGTCTTCGCCCAGGCAGTCGAGCTTGACATCGTAGTTGCCTAGCTCCACAGCCCTGTCAACGTTGAGGCCGTACAGCCGACCACCCCACCCTCCAGGACACAGAATAACGCCGCTGTTAGCGCTGATGGCTCCGCCTGTGAAATGATCGTGTATGCGCAGCACCGCACCAATGCCGAGTACGTTCGGCTTACTGGCCTCGTCGATCAGGTCGGCCATGTCCGAGTCTAGACCTGAGGCTGGACGGATGTCGTCGTCAGCCATGATGATCGATCGACTTCTCATTTTCCAGGCATGCAGGACAGCCTGGTTACGCGAGTAGCCTATGCCCAGGTTTGGCCTGGAAAGAGGCAGGACATAAACCCCGTCGCCGGCCCACTGCATGTCGTCGCACAGCGAGATGTGCTCGTCCTCCTGCTCGGGCTCGACGACCAGGATGACACGGAAGTTCTGGTCGAGCCAGCGTGGCACCACCTTGCTCACATTGTTGAGCCGATTGCGCGTGCAGATATACACCGTGTTCATCGCTTGCCCTTCTTCGGGATAACTTCCATTTCTTCTACCGATCTCCGAATGACCCCTTGCGGCAGCACGGGGACCGTGGCTTCTTTCAGGGCCTCTGTTTCGTCCTCGTAAATTCCATGGATAGTGAAGTTGAACAGAAGTCTGTTCGTTACTACGTAAACGACCATTAGCCGACGCTCCTTAGTTCCGTCTCGAAATCACGGATGTCGATGCGCTCTTCTGGGATCTTCTTGAACTTCCAGCCCTTTTGCAGGATCAGCATGTCTCTGTGAAGCTTGCAGACAGTGACGCCCGAGTGGGTCTTGGCTACGAAGCTAGCGCTATACGAGCACTGCTCCCCTTTTTGCGTGGTCGTGATGCAGCGGGGCTTCTGGTCGTGGAACCAGGGGTCTAGCTTACGTAGACGAATGTTCTGGCGTGCCATTGTGACGCTTCTTCCTAAAAATCGGAAAAGGGTAAAGCGGGTCTGGGAGAACTCCCTACCGGACTAGTAGGGAATAGGTGACTAGTTGCAGCGGCAGACGCATTCCGAGCATTTGCACTTGCAGCTCTGGCCGCACGAACAGAATGCGTCGGGACCGCAGCACTTACCGAATAGCATGAGTAGGAGTTTCATGCCAGCGGCTTGTCGTCGGGCGTGAGATGCGAGAAGCCGTCGTTCCTGAGCTGATAGGCCGAGATCATGTCGCACATCATCTCTGAGTCTTGGAGCATCCGGCTGATGTCGTCCAGCGTACCCTCGACGTCGATGTCGTTATTGAAGTAGATGCGGATGTCGATGAACTGGACGTTGGGGTCGGTGTGAATGGGGTTAGGCTGCTTCGCTCCTTCGTATCGATCGTTAAGACCTGAGCCTCTGGTGAATGGGCTGGTTTCGCTGACCACCCCGCCGCCTCCATGACGCTCCAGCATTTCTTTGTCGGTGGCTGCGTTGTCGTGTCTGTCGTTCAATTTCTTTTCCCTTCCTTTTATGACGAGGATTTCTCCGCCACATTTTTCATCGGCGCAGAGCAGCCAGCCCGATACGTCTGAGTAAACGAATTCGGTTCCGCTGCATATAGGACAGCTTACTTTACGCCTGTCGCTCACTTGATTTCCTGAACTCTCGGGTCGCGGGTTGGCACGCCCTCGGTCATGTAGCGCTGATGCGCCGAGTCAAGAAGCGCTTGGATGTAGCGTAGCTCGCTTAGCTTCGCTCCTTCTTCCAGCCATTCCGGCAGCGGAATCTGAAACGCCACCTCGATCTGCTCTCGGATATGGGCCTTTGCGTCTTTGACGCTAGTACTCTCGTATCTCATGCTAGTCCCAATCTCTTCTTGGTTTCCGGTCCAGCTGGACCGATGTATATGAGCCATCCCTGCTCGAGCCAGTAGGCCGGGTCGACGAATAGCTCCTTTCTGTAGCCCTGGTCCGTACGGATGGCTACGCGCAACGACCAATAGTCGCCACGGCTACGCTCCAGGACAACGAAGCGAACTGCGCTGTACCTGGCTCTGGTTGGCGAGGTAGCTCGTGTGCGAGTCCTCTTCTCCCACACTTCGCCCTTCTTGGGCAGACCTGTCGGCGTCGGCATGATAAGTTCCCGTCCTGGATTAGATCCCGCGGATCGAACGGCTTCTCTAGACTTGTAACTAGATAGCTCGCTCCTTGAAGAAGCTTCCAGCCCAAACTAGCAGCTTCCTTGCATTCTTCGACCCACTCCAGAGCAGCCTTCTCGTTCACGAACAATCCGTAGTGCTCTGATCCTCGATCTGGGTCTTCAGGCCATGTTATCTCTACTTGGCGAACGATCGGCATAACACCCTCCCTTGACGGGCTCGTAGAAGCATGATCGGAGCCCAGCGAGTCTGGCGCTCAGGGTGAGCGTCCTCGTATGTCTTGTAACGCTTCCGGCCTTTCTTGCTCATGTTGTAGCGCCGGTACGTCTCCAGGCGAGCTACTCGCCGCTGCTCCTCAGTCATGATCGCTCCGCTGGCGGAACGTAGGGCAGCTCGGTGAAGTAGCCGCACTCAGGGTAGAACTGACCGTCTGCACATGTGAGCATGTCGTGGATGCACTCTGGGCAGACACCCATGGCTATCCACTGTGCGCGAGTAGTCATTTTCCCCTGCAAACCGGGCCGATGCCCAGAGAACGCGACAGTTCGTCGGTAAGGTGGATGCCGCATTCGCGGCAGTATTTGAGCTCCTTGCCGAACAGCTCGTTGGACTTCTTGATCCCGTACTTCAGGATGGCGGCGAAGGCAGCGGCCTGAGTGACCTTGTCGGTTCTTTGAGTCTTGACGCGCCTCTTGCTGTCGCGAGGAATGACGGCGTCGTCCCTGCCGCCGATCACGCGCTTGGCGAAAGTGTAGCCAGCCCAGTGACCCTCGGTCGGCTTCTCGACTCTCCAGAAGTCCAGGTCGTTATTTCCCGTAAGGCTCGGAGTTGCGTAGTACCCGGCCGGGATCTTTTTGAACTTCGCCCAATCCGTGACCGAAGGAAACTGCACTTTCTTCTTCTTCGGCGGATCGCTGCTGTGGTTCTTGGGTTCGTGGATCTTTGGCAGTTTTGGAGGCGGCGGGGTTGTCTGGGGCTGGCCGTAGCACGCTCGCACTTCGGCAACCGTGTCGTGCTCGTGAAGTCCTCTGTGGCTTCCGCGGCATTTCATGACGCGATCCTCGTCTTGTTCATCTTCTCGACAAGAGCGTCAATCACGCGCTCCACATACTCGTCCGTGACGTGGTAGCGCTCGGCCCGCAATGCGTGCAGACCCAGCTCTAGAAGAGTGATCTGCTCTTGTACGCACCCGCGCAGCTTACCTAGAGCTTCTACCGCGTCGAATTCTTTTTCGTTCATGGGGGGGTCCTACTCGTGGAGGTTGGAACAGGGCCGGAGGAGATTGCGTACCCGCTGACTATCCGAGATCTTACCCCGAGGTACTCTTGCCTACTTTTCCTCCGGCCCCGCTTTTCATGCCCTTTCAGTATAACAGGGAGCGGCTGTGTCGCACAAGCCCCTGGCGGGTTGCCTCCTTGGCCATGGACGGCAGGTTCAGCTTGAGCCCCTTAATCCTTCGGCCGTCCTTATAGATGGCGTAGTGGATGATCTTCTTTGTTCCGGCCCGGTTCGTCTCGATGCGAACCCAGGCGTGCAGCCCCTTGACGTGCAGAGACTTCTCCCTGGCCTCGGTGCGGCCCTCGACTTCGGCCGCTAGCCTGCGAAGCCAGCGCGGGTGTTTCACTTGAACATCTCCTTTGCTACTTCTCCGGCCACGCCGACGCCGAATGCGAAGACGCAGACAACGGCGGAGATGGCGAGGGCGGCGTTGAAGCTGATGGTCGGGATGAAGTGCCACCACTGCGCATGAGCAACGCCGATCGTCAGCATCTCGCCCCAGGCTGACACGAGCCAGCCTGCCATCGCTAGTCCGAGGAAGAACAGCAGTTTCATGAGATCTCCTTGTTGGTCTTGGCTGCGGCTTCGGGGTTGAGGGACACGGTGTCGGCGTGATTGGCTCCGGTGCGATAGCCCGCCGGGTTGAAGGGCGGAGGCTTGTACTTGGCGATGCGACCCCTCTTGACAGTGACGGGCGCAGCGTCGGTCTCGATGGCCGGGGCGAACAGGTCCGGATTGTCCTTGCGGAAGAACAGCTTCAGGTCGTCCATTCGACTGCGAAGGATGATGTCTGCTCCGGCGTGCCTACCCTCGCGGGCTTCGCGAAGTCTGGCGTTCAGCCTGTCGATGTATCCCTGGGCCGCGCTGAGCCGGAAGGTCTTGGCCCCGCCCGGAGGGATGCGCATCGGCTTCTCGCCACGGGCCTCACAGGCTCGCTTGTAGGCTGCCTCGTGTATAGCGACAGCCCGAGCGAAGGTGCGACGCTCGCCAGGGAACTGATCGTTCATGTACATGGCCTTGCTCGTGTCGCCCTCCTCCCTGGCGACCTGATACCAGCCGTACTCCTCGGCGATACCGATCCAGTTCAGCCCGGCGTTGTGCAGAATGTAGGCGTTGTCCTCGAGGGACTTGCGCGGGTCCGGCTTCGGCATGATCGCGCCGATCATGTGCAGGCGCAGGGTCGTGTACAGGATCTCGAAGTAGCGAACGTCCGACTCAAAGCCGTAGATCTTCGACATCCACATGCGCTCGGCGTAGTCGTAACGCGAGTACAGGCGGATCATGCAACGGCAGTGACGTGCCGTCATCTCGGCCAGCGTGCCGACATAGCCGGATACGTCAGAGGACGGAGCCAGGCTTACCTCGATCTTGCCGGGCCTCTGCCGCTGACTGACAGGTCTGGTCGACTCGGCCTGAGCCTCCGTGACCGCGTACTCCTCCATCAGCTTGTCAGCCATGGCCCGAGCTGTTGCCTGCTCGATCTCCGCGGCCTTGCGCTCGGCCGGAGTTGCCCCCTCGTGGATCGGCGCTTCCGCCTTGGCGACGAACTGCCGCACCCTCTTTAGGACCTGATTAAGCTCCACTGATCTCGCCTCTTTCTCGTATCTCCCTAGCTACTTCGCTAAGTGCGTCAGCCACTGGGCCGACGCTGTCGAAGTCCTGGGTGTCGCGATCCTTGGGCTGCCACGACCACCCCGCGTCCCTCACGTCCCTCCAGCGGACGACGTCGCCGAGGTAGCGCCTGTCCTCCTCTTGCCAGTCGCCGATTGCCGGAGCCTTGTCGCCCTCGTACACCTCCCAGCGGGTAGCGTCCTTGCGGCCCGCAGCAGTGCTACGGCGCAGGACGATGCCCTCTGGAACAACGAAGGTGGACGTTCCCCTGTAAGGAGGCATGATGTCCGTGCCTCCCCTTGTATGCGCCGTCCACTGGCGTGGTCGTCGTCGGCGCAGGCTTCCAGTCCTCGCCCTCGCGAATGTCTGGCTGACCAGACATGATCATGCCGAGCTGGATGTAGCCCAGCTCGATCGTTGTGATCTCGTCGATCATGTACGTGGTCTGGCCGGACACCTTCTCGGCTTTGATGAGCCTCATGACAGTGGCCGATCGAACTGCTGGCCGTAGGTCTCGACGATGTGCTTGTTCAACGCTTCGTAGGCCGTACGCTTGTTCTTGTCGTTGCGGCCGGTGATCTCGTTGGCTAGGGCTAGGGTAGAGCGTCCGCGACTCGAGCGCCTCATGCCTGTCTCGATCTCGAGCCTCAAGGCTCGCAAAACAGTTGACTGACGCAGTTCTTCGATCCTGTTCGGCGGGACTGCGATTGCGTCGTTCATGTCGGTTCCTCATCTGCTACGACAAGAAGCCAGAGCCACTCGCCGGGCTTGTCCTGATCTTCCGCCTCTGTGATGTCGAGGACTTCCTTCTCGCCGTACACGGTCTTGGCGATCTCCTCGGCCGCTTCGTCGCTGTCGGTCTCGATGATCCCGCCGCGCCAGCCGTTAGGGCTCCCGAGCTGGTACTTGGTCATCAGATCTCGTCCAGCGTGATCGGTGACATGTCCTCCGCAACGTCTGTAGGATTGCGGATGCCGTTGGCCAGGTCTTCCAGGACTCTGGCAACGTCCTTCCTGTCCAGGCCCTGCCCTAGTGCGAAGCGAGCCGCGAAGGTTGTGGCCCCTTGCAGGTGCTCGATGGTACAGGCTCGGAGGGATTGGATTACGATGTTGGTCATGATCTCGCCTTTCGTCGCGGTGGCCCCGACCCATCTAACGAGCGACTGACACCCGGATTCTCAGGCCGGAGGGAAGTGCCGCTCGCGCGATGCTTCCCCGGCCGGGGCCACCAGCTTTCATTGTACCATGCTTCATGCGGGAGAGGCCAGCCCTTATTTCAGCCAGTCGTCCATTGAGGAACGACCTGTGCCGGGATCGAAGTCTGCCAGTTCTCCTTTTCCATGGTAGCCTGGCTCGTCGGTCTCTTCGTCCGCTTCGATCACGCAGATGTCCTGAAGCTTGTTGTAGCGGATGTTGAGCTGGACATCTGCAGGCTTGTCGCAGATGTTGACATAACCGTGTACCACGAGGTCCTGGGTCAGGAAGTCCTTGCCTGCTTCCCAGTCGGCACGGACGTCTTTCTCGCCTTCTTCACCCGGCTTGTAGTCACGGCCGTATGCGGGAACGGCGCTGACGTACCTAGTCATCGCGGCTTCCTCCTGTCGCCCTGCTTCTTCCAGTCGTAGGGCTGTTCTGGGTTGGGCACCTTGTCGTCGTGCGGATGCGGTCCTGTGGCGATCCTGGACGGGTAGTGCTCGACAGCTTCGTCCATGACGGCCAGGTACTCGGCCAGCTTGTTCTCGTCGCCGATGTCGCAGTACTCGCCGTTGAACTCGAGCTGGTTAGTGTCTGGGTTCCAGCTCATGATGACGGCGTGCTCGCCCTGCTCGTCGTAGACCAGCACGCCGCCCGCAGTAGGCGGACTGGACTGACGCGCCCAGACCGTGCGCTTGACGATCCACTCGTACTTGGTGTCCATCAGAAATCGATCCTCAGCATCTTGTCGAGGTGACCGATCTCTTCGCGGTCCTCGTCGACCAGCTCAGCTATCGGTGTGTTCTGGAGCTCGGCCAGACGAAGCTCTGCGGCGTGCTTGAGAGCGTTGGCCTCGGCAAGTGTGATCTTGAGGCCAAAGTTCTTGTCTGCTGCCATGATCTCGCCTTTCTATTCTTGGTCTTGACAGTCGCTGCAACGACCGTCCCAATGACCCTTCATGGCCACGCCTGCGTCGCGGTCGTTCTCGTCTGTCTCTATGCCGCAGTCCGGGCAGAAAAGGATCATTTGTTCGGCCTGTTCAGCAGGACGGGTCGGTGCCGCCGAGAGACTGGCAGGTGCTGATGTCGGAGGGGTTGACGACGTTGCCGATCTTGGCGAGCTGAACTCCGATGATGATGCCGACGACAAGGGATACGGCGACGTAGATCCCCACGACCCAGGCGATGAACACGGTAGCTCCGCTGGTGCGGCGGGCGTGGTGGATCATGGCCTGACGGAACTGCTCGTCCGGAGTCTGGATGTGGGGAATGGTGTGCTGCGGAAAGATAGGCTCGGCTCGCTGATCGGCCGGTCCGTCGATGTCTGGATCGTAGGGCTTCATCGCTTTGCTGCTTTCTCTAGGTGCGGCGTGGTGCTAGCTTTCATTGTACCACACTCATGCACTGGACTACTAGGTCTCTTCGTTTGACGACAACCCCGGCGGCTGGCCGTCGTCGTATGTGCCCGAAATTTCTATCTCGAAGTTTGGAAGTCCTTCGACACGCTTGTAGCCCGTGGGCTGCCAGTTATCTAGATCTCCGAGGAACTTCTCTTCGATTTCATCTGCGCGTATCTTCTCGCACGTTGCGAACAGCGGGCAGCTAGGATCTTCGTAACAGAAGATTGAATCATAGCACCTCGTGTTCACCAGCCACCCGCTTCCAGCTCGCACTGCTCACACACGAGTCGTCCGTGTGCACAACGATGGTGACCGGGCAGCAGAGACACGAGCCAGCATGCGGGGCAGCGGTGCTTCTTCGGGTACGTACGTGTCATGGAGTTTGCTTCGTGGTCCTCCACTACCTGCGGCGGCAGACTCGGCACCCACATCTCCGCGACCCTGTTGCTGGTCTGCAGGAACCTTTCCCGAAGTGCCGCTATCTCTTCCTCGCTGAGGGACAGATCGTCCCTAAACTGGAACACGTTGTACGACATGGTCTCGGGTTCTACGTTGCCGATGGCGCGGGTTAGCTCTCCTGTTGCCGGGTCGTTCGTATAGACGACATTGAGCTGACCCGCAATGAATTCTGTATCCCGATAGATGTCCTGGACCGACCCAGTGTCGTGCTGGATGATCTCCGTCTCCTCGCCCGTGTAGCCAGGAGCCTGAGTCTGGGCGTCTTCGTACTGCTGGCTGCGCAGCTTATCCACCTGCTCGCGTACCTTGCAGCTTCCTGGTCGGCAGACGTGCCACTGTATGCACTCGTTGCCGTCGTAACATCCGTTCATGTCAAGCCCATTCAGTAGCTTTCGGGTTCTGGTCTACTCCCATCCCAATGGACTGGAGTCCGCTGGGGGTCCAGTAGTTGGACGCCTGCCGCTGCGGTCCAGTGAACAGGACAGTGACGAGGCGCGGGCTGACCCACATGATCGAGTGGGCCTCGGTGTGGCGCAGCCGATGCAGGCCGAATCGTCGGTGAGCGATCAGCTTCTTCTTGCTCAGGTCCTGCGGGTCGTAGTAGACCCACTCTGTATACGTGCCCCAGAGTTTCCCGGACAGGAAAGTCCTGGAGTGATCGTGCGGGAAGGGGCGGGAGGTATCGTCCATGTGGATGCGCGTGATCTCGCAGCCTGCGTACTTGGTGCGGAAGAGGATGAAGCGGGTGAGGAACCGCTCGCCGTCGATCTCTGACTTGTACGGCCAGTAGATGCGGATCTTGCCCTCGTGGTTCCTGCCAATACCGAGGATGGCCCAGCTCGGCATGCCGCCGTGGCTGCGCTCGACTTTGTTGGTGACCTCAGACGGGGTCTTGATCTCGGTCATCATTCTCCTTAGTTGGGCCATAGCTTCTTTGCCAGCTTCGGATTTTGCCTGGCTCTGCTGAGCATCATCAGTGCATGCTTCGTCGCAGCCCTGATGTCTTTCTGGGTTCCGTACAGACCTTGAGCCTTGAGTTTTTCGTCCTTTATCCTCAGACCCATGGACCTGTCTTGGAATGTGAGCGTAGCGTCCCCGAGCCACTGAACCGTGACACCCGAGTCCATGTGCGTCTGGTAGTACAGAAGCTGGAGCATAGCGTTGATGCGGGCCGGGCTCAGTGCCTCGGGATCGCTGCTCTTGAACATGGGATCGTTATACCAGGCCTCCGATACGATAGCTGGTCCGGTCTTGTAGTCCAGGCTCTGTACTTCACGTACGTACCTGGCGATGTTGAGTACCTGCTCGGGTTCTGGGCCGGCGAACAGCTTGAAGTCCATGTCCCAGATCTCCGGTATGTCATCTCCGAATATTGAGGCCCTCGGCACGGTAAGTCTGGCGATGCCTGTCTTGCCGCCAGGATCGCAGCCGATGATGTGAAGGTGCGGTGTCATGTCTTGAGCAGCTCCTCTACCCTGAGACATTTCTTCTCGCATGGCTGTCCCGCGTGCCAGCCCGGACAGTCGCGACCAGGATAGAAGTAGCAGCGATAAGGCTGCTCCTCTAGCCAGTTTACTCCTCCTTTTCCAGATCCATGGTTGTCCGCCTTCCCACTGCTCGGAGTCCATGGGTGTGTTCTCGGTTATGTGCAACGGCGGGTCTACTGAACCGATTATCATGCCCTGTAGCCCGTCCAGATGCGGAGTCAGAATTGCACCCACCAGAGTTTGTCCTTTTCCGTGTTTATCTTGTCTAGAGGGAACTGTCGGCGGACAGCGAGCTGCACCTCGGTCCAGTTCCAGTCGTCACCGGCGAGGATACCGCCGGGTACGATGTGGTTCTTGAACGCGGTGATCTGGTTGGTGACCTCGGCGGTGGTGTGGCCTGCGTCCAGATACAGGAACCTGATCGCTCCGACCCAGTCGCTTGCGAAGGTTGTCCAGTCCTGCTGGTGGATGCAGATGTTGCCCTGCGTCTCCTCCATGATGTTCTGGACGAAGGTGCCGAAGTTGTTGCGGTCGGATAGCTCCTTGGGAATGTCTGCACTTCCCAGCCAGTGATCGACGACATGTAGAAGATTCGGGTAGATAGCGTTAGCGATAGGGATGGCGCTGGCTCCCTGCCAGGTCCCTATCTCTATCACCTCCGCCTTGAGGATGTGGTTCGTAGAGGAGACAAGCTCTGCGAGCCTGTCTTGCTGCCAGGGCGATGTCCAGATTTCGTCGTAGTGTGCCATCAGTCCTCTTCCGCGTATTCGGGATACCAGGTTGCTGAATCAGTCCACGGATAACCGTCGTCTTCGTACTGTGGATCGTAGGTACGGCTCGGAATGCTTGTGTCGAGGTCGTCCTCGTCTGGGACGAGTGCGCACTGCGGACACGTGCAGTAGTGATACGGGTTGACCGCATACGAGTCCGCGACATACTGCCGCAGGGTGTGGGCCAGAGCGTCTAGCGCATCGTCCAGCGGCATCGTGCTGACCTGCGTAACGCGATCGGGGGTGCGGGTGCGATAGGCTTGACCTTCGACCTTGACGCGTGCCGAATCCCAGAAGTAGTCGTCTCCTGGCACTGGAAGCGGTCCGAGGAATTTGACGACCTCGGCGATTTGGATACGGGAGTTCTCTGCGGGAGTTCCGCCGAATTCCTCGAGTGCACGCAGCCACGTGCTCTTCGCGATGTCGTTTCGCAGACCTTCGTCTTCATAGACGTTCCGGTACATGGCAAAAATGACAATAAAAGTCTCAGGGGTCATGGGCGTCCCTATTGCCCGCTCGTGTTCGTCATGATCTCACCTGCGCGGGGGCTAGATTAACCGAGCCGGGAGGTTGCGCGGTCCTCCCGGCTCGGGTCCTACACGAGCCGCCGGCGAGATCATGGGACGCTGCGGCAGCGTGCGGGTACCCTGCCCATTGTACCAGCCGGGCGGCCCGTGGTAAAATGGGTGGTTGGCTCTTCATGTAGTGACCTGGGGACCCGGATCTAGACCCTGTCCGGGTCCCCGACGACGAGCGCTGTGGCGGCGCTGCACTCCTAGAGCGGAGGTACGGTGAACAGTATAGCACAGGGTACCGGGGGAGGCGCAAATGGCTTGTCCCCGGCTCACGCGCTGGCTTCTCTGGGCATGCCAATCGTGTGCGGCCGACTGGATTCGGCTGGGGATCCTGATACTCTTGATCGCCGCTGGAAGTCCTGGCAGAAGATGACGCCTGGTGCTCGGTCTTTGCGGGCCGCTGACTCGTGGCGCGAGGGCGATGCGCTGGCTGGTGTCACCGGTGTCGTATATGACGTCCTTGATTTTGATCCCCGCAATGGCGGTAAGGAGTCCCTTGAGGCGATTTCTTCGGAGCTGGGAGATTCGGGACCTGATATTTACTGGAAGATACGGACTCCGCGAGGTGGACTTCACCTTTACGTGGCTCCCCTGGGGATCGGCTCACACAACGGCTGGCGTCCTGGTCTTGATCTTAAGGGAGGGAATTCGGACGGCTCGGGCCGGGGTTTTGTCTTCCTTCCTCCTACTGAGCGATACGGGAAGCGATACCGCGTACTGACGGAGGGTGGAGCTCCTAATGGGGACGGTCCCTCCGTCGCCTTGCGGGATTTGATTGAGAGGTCTTTGGGTGGGAGTGCGACAACCCCGGCCTCCTCCGGTCGCGTGCCCGCTCGTGTATTGAGACGGGAGTGTCTTGAGGCCGGTAACGGGGATCAGCGCCGTTGTCTGATGGCGTACGTGTATGAGCTTGAGCGCATGGGGATTAGTTCTTCTGGGATAATCTCCCGTTGCCGTCGGCTGATGAAGGAGATGCCTGCGTTTCCGTCGCGGAAGGGTCCGTGGTATCCGGCTCGGCGTCGGGACCCGGACTTCTGGATAAAGGACCTCATGCACGGTCCCGGCGAGGTCGTGGGGGACGCTACGGCTGCTGAAACTGCGGTTCTGGCGTCTCTAGGATCTTCTGACACTTCGGTGCGTGGTCGGCGGGGACTCCTTTCGGGGGTTCGGACTGGCTCGTGGCTAGAAGGGCAGGAATTTGAGCCCTTGGAATTCGCGATACCTGGACTTCTTCCGGCCGGTCTGGTTGTAATCGCTGGTCCGCCCTTTGCGGGTAAAGGGCTCTTGGTGCTTCGCTTTGTCTTGGAATGTGCGCGGGGAGGATCGGTGTTCGGAGTCCCTTGTGATGCGCGTCCCTCGTTCTACGTAGCTCTTGAGGATTCGGATCGCCGCATGCAAGACCGTTGCCGCGATATGCTAGACGGCTCGGAGATACCTTCGGACTTCTCTTATGTGACGCGTGCGCCTGACGGAAAGCTTGTTCAGATGGTCGGAGAGTGGCTGAAGGGGGAGGGTCATTCGCGTGGGATCGTAGTGATCGATACACTGGGAAAGGTGCAGGAGAAACCGGAGAAAGGAGAGGGTCAGTATGATCGAGATTACAGGATCATGGGAAAGCTGACCGCTCTGTCGTCGCTGTATCCTGGCGCGTGTATCGTGGTCAATACGCATACCCGCAAGTCGTCTTCGAAGGACTTCGTGGACATGATCTCGGGGACTAATGCTATTGCCGGGGCTGCTGACACTGCGCTGATTCTGGAGCGTACTCGGGGGTCGGCTGAGGGTATGCTACGGATAACGTCGAGAGACCTGGACGAAGCGGAATATGCTTTGCTTTTGGCGCGACCGGGCGGATGGAAACTGGAAGGGGACTCGTTGCTGGAGGCTGCAGGAGAGGTAGAAAAGCGCGGGAGCCGGCTAGATAAGCGGTCTCAATCGATCATAGATTTGGTGAATTGCAGCGTGGAAATCACCGCTCAGGAGGTCTCGGAGGAGCTCGGATTGGATTATTCGCAGGTTCGAGTGTATATGGCGAGGCATCTCAAGGCAGGATATTACCGGAGAATTCGACGCGGAGTGTACGGTCCGGCGCGGAAGATTAGGGCTCGGAAGGGGTGAGATGGTTATGTCGTCGTTCGGGCCGTTTTGGGGCCAAAAAAGCCGCCGCTCGTACCTTAGTGTTTCAAGTGTTACATCTGTTACAAAGGCTGGTGAGAGCGGATGTAACAGTGTTACAGGCAAGTGTTACATTGAGAGTAGGTGTTTCATGCTGTCACCTGGTCTTGTAACACTTGCAACGCTTGTAACAGTCCCCCACGCACGCGGAGCAAATCTCAAGGAGGCTTGCTGTGGTGAAGCATGTGACTACTGAGGCGGGTGCACGGATGAATGCCGTGTACGACGATATCCGGGTTGGACTTCGGGATATGCCGCCTGCTCAGGCTGAGCTGATGCGGAAGGAGATCATTGTTCTTCTCGCCATGGTTTCGGTGGAAGTTGGTCGTTGGAGAGGACGGAAAGGATCTAGAAATTCGCGGGTGTATCGGGAGGGATCTGTGGTCGAAGCGGCTGGAGGTGATTACGATGCTCTCAAGGCAGTCGCAGCGGAGGTAGTGGGAGACCTGTCTCGGCTGACGTGACACCCTACACGCGCGCGTATATACGCGGGAAACCGAGAGTCCTCCACCTCCACCTTGTCCTTCGCCAAAATTTTGCCTCTTTCTCTCGCTGGAGTGAGAGGGTCTCAAGACGACAACCCCGCGTCTCAAGGGCGGGTCCTCCAGTCGCGTACGGGTCCTCAGGAGGGGCCGGGGTGGTCAACGTACGCGCGCGTGCGTTGAGAGCTTGCTTTTTCGGCTTTTCTGTGGTAAGATTGGCCTGTAAGGCCGAAAAACAACAGGAGGAAAAATGCAAGGGATCCGCAGGATCGCCGCGTTCGCTCTGGTCGTAGCCGCTCTGATCGTGGGAGTTGGCCTGGCGACATCGCACTCGACCCCCGCTTCGGCGTCCGCACCGGCCGTTTACTCGCAGTCGTCCAGGACCGAGACCATCTACGGCGGCGGTCGGTGCATCCACACCCATTCGCGCACGGTTCGTTCGTATGGCTGGAAGACGAAGCTGGGACACTACGTCCTGCTCGCCAAGCCGTCGGTGACGGTCTCCGACTCGTACAAGTGCCACTCATGACCCCCGCCGAGCTTCTGCCGCTGCAGATTCCTCTCATGCAGGGACCGATCTGCGACGAGCGCGTCGACCTCGACGGCTGCTACCACGACTCGTGCGCCAACATCCGTTACTCCAGCCGCCTCGTGTTCGCCGAGGGCCCGATGTGTGGCGAGCTCTACCACATGGGCGACTGCGGGCATGGGTCGTGCCAACTCATCTCTCCGGAACAGTTCGAGTGCGAGAAGCACGGCTGGGTTCTGATCCTGAACCAGGGCTCAGGCCAGGGATTCGCGGGAGGGCGTATCTACTGGGCCAACCTCGTGTGCGGCTGCTTCGCCATGGACGAGTCGGACGACATCCGCGCCGCCGAATAGGACGGGACGTCGCCTCGTGAGGAGCGGGGCGACCACCCCGGCCGGTCTCAAGGGACCATCCCGCGTCGGGGAAATCTCCTACCTCGGGAGGCGGGGTGCTCTGGAACTTGCGAATTCGGGTTTTCTGTGGTAGACTGAGCGTACCGCGTACGGAACGCGGCAGGAGGCGAGATCATGAACATCAGCCGGAGGATGAAGGTCCAGGCCATGGTGATCGTACTGATCGCTCAGACCGAGGAAGCGCTGGAGCACTACGAGGGCTTCGTGCACGACGCGGGCGAGGAGCTCGTGGGAGAGGTCGAGGAGTTTCTGTCATGAACGGTTTCTGGACATGCACAGGTTACGAGCTGTACGAGCAGGCCGAGTCCGTGGAGTTCGAGGAGTGCCCGCTGCTGCGAGTCGAGGGTGCGCACGACTACGCGCCCGACGGCACGTGCCGCGAGTGCGCTCGCCCGCGTGGGCGCAAGGTGCGCAACGGGAGGGAGTAATCTCAAGGGAGGTCGGCGAGGGCCAGAAAAAGACCACCCCGCCGGGAACTTGCGAAGTCGGGTTTCGGGCGGTAGGCTGAACCCGTAGGGTTCGGCAAGGGGCCGGACCCGGAGGAAGGCGAGATCATGCGAGCTCACGGCAGCGGCCGCAACAATGCGGCTGGCGACCCAGACAGGCGCGGGAGCGCAACAGACAGGCGCGTACGGAGGATGTGGCTCATGGCCATGTTCGGTGGCAAGTGCGTCCACTGCAAGCGGACCCTGCAGGACAGGTACCCGGACCGGGACGACTACGTCCAGGCAGACCGGATCATCCCCGGCGGGTCGTACCGCCGCAGCAACATCCAGGCGTCGTGCGCACCCTGCAACAACGCGCGCGGGGACGACATGAGCTGGACCTACGACGGCGAGCTCGCGGACGCGTGAGCGCGGGGTGGTCGGGGTGGCAATGCGCCACCCCGACCCCGACCAAATCTCAAGAGGAGAGAAGATCATGTGGCAAGTCCTAGTCCCCTACCTTCACCAGGTCCTGACCCTGCCCGGAATCGTGCTGGAGCCGTGGCAGTGGTTCTCGTGGTGGCCCTACCTGTCGGCTTTCTAGGCCGACCCCAAGGTTGGGGCGACCCCAAGTCTCAGGGCCGTAACCGAGAGACTACTCTCGGTGCAACATGGCCTGTACGGCCCTGAGACGGCCGCTACGGGCACGACCCCCGCTTTGGTGCCCACCATGAAGACCACCCCGCCGCGACGATTCGCCCTGGTGAGACAGGCAAAACCGAACACGTGTGCGGGTTGCCGAAAGTAACCGGTCTCGTAACACAAAGTTATGAGAAGTTGGGTCCCCTTACGACCTGTAGAACCGGCCCAGCAGCGCATATGCTGACTTCGTCAGCAAAACCCACCGCAGCAAAGGACAAGGACCATGGCAACCGCCACCCGCACCACCCGCACCCGCACCCCCGCCACCCCTGCCACCCGTAACCCGGCCACCACGGTCTCAAGCGTTACCGGCAAGCGGCAGGGTCCGCCCCGTAAGCCCCTGGCCACCACGGTCGTGGGGTCCATGGGTACGCGCACCACGCAGCCCACGCGCCCGGTGCGCCCGGCCAAGGCCAAGGCCACCGCGCCCAAGGCAGCCCCGGCCAAGGTCGCCAAGGCCACACCCAAGGCCACCCCTGCCAGCCGCACGCTGCCGCGTGACCTCCTGGTCGCCGTGGCCACGTGGGCGCATGGTGCCAAGCTGGACGCCGCTGCGCAGCGCAGGGTGGCCAACTACATGAAGGTCGTCACCAGCGGCAGCGACGCCGCCGGTGCGCGGTGGTGGCCAGCCGCTGCCGACCTGCCCAAGGGCGTGCGCCCCCTGCCCCGGCCCAGCCACCACTCCTGGGACGCCCGCTAGCCGCACCACCACCGCACCCCCGCACGCTGCCAGCGTGCGGGGGTGCTGGCATGCCCGACCCAGACCACCGACCAGGACGACGGGGTGGTGGAGGGTGGTACCTGGAGGGTGGTACCACCGCACCACCCCCGGCCCTCAGCGCGTCGTTGCGCAGCGACAACCCCGCTCCCATCCTGCCCTGACCACCACCCCTCGCCGACGACGTGGCGGGTCTCCTCAGCGCCTGCGAGAGCCCAACTGGAGGGGAGGTGGCCAAGGAGTTCCCCCTCTCTCGATGAACGACCTATGCATCGGTTTTCGCAGGATTCGATGATACGAATTTAGAATTGAGAGACCCTCCCAGAACATCAGTACCGAGAAAACAACCCCCTTGCAGTTCTAACGTGTCGCATGTTACAATAGCTTCATGGCATTCAAGCGTAAGCTAGAGGAACCCGAGAAGATCCCCAAGCCGAAAGAGTCTACGGCCCCGGACTCACTTCGAGCTCCTCCCCGTCCCCGCCCCGTAGGTCCCCGTCACGACTCCCTTTGTATTGAGACCTACCAGGACTCTCACGCCCTCACGATCGTCGACAAGAACCGAGGCAAGACCCTCCTCGATCAAGAACCCGACGACGTCCCCGCCCTCTCTCGCTGTTACTGCACGTGCGCCGCGTGCTGGCTCCCCACGGGGAAGACTCGTCTCCTCCAGACGGGTAAGGCAGAGGGCCGACAGACCGGCCGTTGTATCTGTCGCTCCTGCCCCTGCTGGACCACGAATCTGCTCAACACAGCTCCTACTCCGTCCACGAAGGACACGTCTTCCTTCAAGACATCCCCCTAATCCCCGACCCCGACCCCCTCCCCAAGAGCGACCTAGGGAGGGGGTCGCTTCTTGCCTACTTTCCTACCGGCTAGTAACTTGCGCCCCCGGCCGGTCCTGTGCTATCATCAGCAGCTATCCCCCACGCCGGGAGGCCAGGTGGCCAGGAACGGCAGAAGCGCAGGTAGCAGCCCTGCGGGCTCATCCCCCGGCGAGAGCTCCCTCTCCCCTCAGAACGACCTGCCCCCTCGCGCTATCCGGGGCTATCAGCGTCTCCGGCTTCTCCGCGATCTCGCGACATCCCCCTCAACTCCCCGCGAGCTGGCAAGAGACACGGGTATCCCCCTCCGCGAGCTCCTGCAATTCCGGGACGAGCACCAAGAGGAGATCTCCGAGCTAGCAGCGGCTCTATCGAGCAATCTCCAGCTCGAGACTCAGGGCATGTGGATTACGAAAAAGAGCAATCGTCTGGCGGAGCTGGAGAACGAGGCCGAGGAGATCCGGGACACTCTGCAGGACTTCAGGGACCAGGGCATTCCGTGGTCCCGCAGCCATAGGGACATGATCAGGACTTACCTTGAGATCTTGAGAAGCGTAGCTGACGAGACGGGCGCTTATCCGCAGCGGCAAAGCGCCCCCGCACGGAGCGGCTCTACCGTTCACTACGTGATCGACACCGAAGACTCGGAGAGCCTGCAATGAACAGAACTAAACTGCAAGAATATCGCAAGACAGGCATCGCAGCAGCCGGAACCCTTCTCACGATCGCCGCGAGTTTCGCTCCGGACAACAAGTACGTCATTGCAGCGGTCGCGGTGGCGACGGCGTTCGGTGTCTGGAGAGTTCCTAACGCCAGGACTCCTCAACAGCAGGGAACCCTTCTCACGACAGACAGGCCGCAAGGCGCAGGAAGCGCAGGTCTGCCGGGCATCGCTACTCTGGGTCTTCCGCCGACGAACCCGCCGATCAAGCCACCAGGAGCGGCGTGATGCCGGGCGGCGACTACTACACGCGGCCAGAGGCCGAGCTCTGTCAGGTGCAGTCCGAGACCTGCACGAAGATCCCTTCCTCCCGCTTGTTCTGCAAGACAGAGGGACGCGGCGTACTCGTGTGTGAGAACGACCTGAGGCTCTGGCGCACGAGGGTTACGAGCTCACAGGCGGAGACGTACCGCTTGGCGAACAAGTGTCCTCTCTGTGCAGACTGGACTCCGCAGCAGGCTTCTCCTAGTCCTATCATTCCGCAAACCCCGCGCCCAGTTCTTCAGGGTCCTCTAGCAGCGACTCTGGACAAGGCCATGCACGCGGAAGGTCTGCTCCAGGACATACGCCAGCGAGTTCTTCAGCGGCTAGCGAGCGACGCGCCCTGGCTGTCCTCAAGTTTCATCGAGCCCGGCTTTATCGAGATCCTTGAGACAGACCAGGCTCGTAAAGAGCGGCGTGCGATATGACTACGAAGACCCAAAGAAAAAGAGTTCCGGGCCAGAAGGAACACAGGTACTCTCCACGCGGGGCCTGTAAAGAGCTTTTCAACGTGAGAGACCCCGAGGTGCTCGTGTCCGGACCGGCAGGAACCGGAAAAAGCCGCGCCTGCATGGAGAAGCTCCATATCATGATGCTCCTGACGCCGGGGGCCAGGGGTCTTATCGCCCGCAAGAGCGCTACGTCTCTGTCCAGCACGGCCCTGAAGACCTGGGAGAATTTCGTCGCCAAGGAGGCCATTGAGGTCGGCGACGTGAAGTACTTCGGAGGTAGTGCTAGGGAGCCGGCGTCCTATCAGTACAAGAACGGCTCCGTTGTCGCGATCGGCGGTCTGGACAAGGTTAGCAAGATCATGTCCGCCGAGTACGACGTGATCTACATCCAGGAAGCCACGGAGCTGACAGAGAACGACTGGGAGAGCCTGACGACGAGGCTGAGGAACTGGAAGATCAGCTTCCAGCAGATTCTGGGCGACTGCAACCCGCAGAATCCGGATCACTGGCTGAAGAAGCGGACAGACCGCCAGGCCACGACCATGCTCGAGTCTCGCCACGAGGACAACCCTATTCTGTTCTCCGCTAACGGACAGATCACGGTTCGCGGCAAGGCGTACATGGACAAGCTCGATCGCCTGACCGGCGTGCGGTACAAGCGCCTCCGCAGGGGACTGTGGGTCGCGGCTGAGGGTGTCATCTACGAGGACTATCTCCCGAGCACTCATCTGATCACCGTAGCGGACTTGCCCACGACCGAGGACGGCGACAACAGGGATCCGCTAGGCATACCAATGTCCTGGCACAGGTTCTGGTCTGTAGACTTCGGCTACACGCATCCGTTCGTCTGTCAGTTCTGGGCGGAGGACCCCGACGGGCGTCTGTACCTGTATCGTGAGATCTATCACACGCGCCGGACTGTGGACCAGCACGCGAAGGCGATTCGCAGGATCGTCCTGAACGAGAGAGGTTCCTGGACAGAGCCACGGCCACGAGCGATCGTGTGTGACCACGACGCAGAGGGCCGGGCTACGCTGGAGCAAGAGCTCGGCATGGGGACCGAGGCCGCGCACAAGTCAGTCCTAGAAGGTCTAGACACGACGCAGCGCCGCTTCATTGTTCAGCCCGACGGACGGCCCCGCATCTACTTCCTCAGAGACGCTCTTGTAGAGATGGACTCAGAGCTGGAAGAGGCCGGACGGCCCACCTGCACCATAGACGAGATTCCGGGGTATGTCTGGGCCGACAAGAAGACCAAGGAAGAGCCCGTCAAGGAAGACGACCACGGCGCAGATGCGATGAGGTATATCGTCGCACAGCGAGAATTCGGTATCCGCCCGATGTACAGGAGCTTCCCGGTATGACAACAACGAGCGCATCAACAGGGTTCTACTGGATCATCTGGAGTTGGTCATGACGCAGCCACAGACCAGGACAGGCACATTCCTCTACTTGAACAGGTTCCTGCTCGTGATCGGCGCGGTCTGCTTCTTCTTGGCCGCAGTGACGATCGCAGGCGCAAATGTCTTCGACGCGGGAGCGTGGGCGTGGGGATTCGGCGGCTTCGCGGCCTGGTGTCTGGCGGGAGCGGTCTGATGTTCAACGGGAACAGCTATTACGGCGACAGCATCGGTAACTCCTTCAAGCTGATGCGGAACTGGGATTTGCTGTCTCCTCCGACGTGGAGATTCGGTCTAAGGCTGAACGACGACCGAGGAGGCCTCTGATGGCCAACGTACTCGCGTTTCGGAGCGCAGAAGGCCGAGAAAGGCTCTCGCGACGGCTAAGGAGGCTTCGAGAGGACGTTAGAGGTCGTTCGAGGCCGATCAGACGCCATATCGCGGATCATGCCTATACTCTGGCCGGATTTGGCTGTATATCGGCTGCATCCTTCGTTCATTCGGTGTTTACCGGGCTTCTTGTGACCGGCATCCTGCTCCTAGTTTTTGAGTTCAAGGTGAGCGACTAATGGGCGGGCGGCAGCTTCTGGATCCTCGCTGGCACTGGCTACAGCAAGCGCTACAGAATCTCTACAGAGAACTTGATGACGACGCTATTCCGGCCAGCCTGACTATCATCACCACCAACGGTGAAGAGATGATGTCCTATAGTGCTGCGCCGGGTACCAAGGAGATTTCACGCCTACTGATCGCGAATCCCAGCGCCATGATGGCTGCGGCCGAGGCCACGACCATTGACGTCACTCCGGACGAGGTGACGCCGTGACCAAGAGCTTGATCAAGAAGGTCTACAACACGGTTCGGCCGATCCCGTTCAACAGCTCCTGGAATCTGCACGGCGACAACCTGTACGGCAGCGGTCCGGCTGACCGCTTCACCATGATGCAGGCTATGGGGATGCAGGGGACGCTGTACGCGATCATACAACTGCTCTCCACCGGGAGTCAGTCTCAGGGCGGCTGGCGTCTTTATCGCAAGAATAAGGACGGCAGGGTCCGCTACAGCAAGGGCGACGTAGGGAGCGATCAAAGAACAGAAGTCGTGCAGCATCAGGCGCTTAGACTCTGGAACAGGCCCAACCCGTTCATGACGGGAGCGGACTTCCGCGAGATCGGCTGGCAGCACATGGAGCTAGCTGGCGAGTGGTACTGGGTCTTGAACCGCGGTCCTTCGGGCCTGAGCGTGCCGATTGAGATGTGGCCGGTTCGGCCGGATCGCATGGACCCGGTTCCGGATCGGCAGGATTTCTTGAAGGGCTGGATCTACACGGGGCCGAACGGAGAGGCGGTGCCACTATCAACGAGCGAAGTGATTCAGCTGAAGTACCCGCACCCGACAGACCCCTACCGAGGTTTGAGCGCTGTCCAGGCGATCCTGATCGATATCGATGCTGCGCGGTACTCTGCAGAATGGTCCCGCAATTTCTTCCTGAACTCTGCTCAGCCTGGTGGTCTGGTCACCTTCAGCAAGCGGCTGACTGACGACGAGTTCACAGAGTTCACGGACAGGTGGCGCGAGCAACATCAAGGGGTCGCTCGAGGTCACCGCGTCGGAGTTCTCGAGCAAGGGGCGACCTGGCAGCCGAACACCTACAGCATGCGCGATATGCAGTTCGCGGATCTGCGGAAGGTGACGAGCGACATGATCCGGCAGGGGTATCGGATTCACCAGGCCATGCTCGGGAACTCCGACGACGTGAACAGGGCCAACGCGCAGACCGCAGAAGAAGTCCATGTGGCCTGGCACGAGATTCCGAGGCTGCGGAGACAGCGGCAGGTCCTGAACGTGCCATATCTGGAGATGTTCGGGGGCACGGGCCAGGACGTGGAGTTTGAGTTCGACAACCCGATGCCGCCGAGCGCCAACGAGGCCAACGAAGAGCTGACGGTTAAGAGTGCGGCGGCCAGCCTACTTGTTGAGGCGGGCTGGGATCCGGACGACGTGCTCGAGATGGTGGGCCTGCCGAACATGAAGTTTACGCCGCCAGCGAAGCCGGTCGGCAATCCGCCTCCGGTGGGGCGGCCCGCCCTGCCGAAGCCGAGTCAGGCACAGCCAGATATCACTCCGACGCCGACGGGCCAGGCTAACAGTTTCGACATCAGTTTCGATCTAGCCGAAGTCATGAAGGAAGCATTCGACGAAGTCAGGCAGAACGGAAACGGCCATAGAGAAAGAGAGACAGTATGAGCCGGAACACTCCCTGGAGGACGACCAGGAGGGAGTATGCACTGCACCAGCCGTCCATCAACAACTGGTACAGGATCAGGAATCAAGCCGGTGGTCCGACTCAGCTGCACATCTACGACGAGATCGGATTCTTCGGCGTGTCCGCTTCGGATCTCATCCGCGACATGGCGGACGTGACCGGCGACCTCGAAGTCCACATCAACTCGCCGGGCGGCGAAGTGTGGGACGGCATCGCCATCTACAACACCCTGCTCGCGCGCAAGAACGTGACGGTTCACGTCGACGGCATCGCGGCCAGCATCGCTTCGGTCATCGCCATGGCCGGAAACCCGGTGCTGATCGCACGTAACGCGCAGATCATGATCCACGAGGGCTTTGCCATGGCTGTCGGCAATGCGCAGGACATGCGCGATCTCGCCGAGCAGCTTGACAAGGCTAGCCACAACATCGCCAGCATCTACAGCGATCACACCGGCAAGCCGATCGCGTACTGGCGCGAGGTCATGAAGGCGGAGACCTGGTTCGACGCCGACGAGTCCATCGAGGAGGGTCTGGCGGACCGGATGATCGACTCGGGAGCGGGACGCCGGATGAAGAGCCCGGACGACAAGTGGGACATGTCCGTCTACCACGCCAGCGGCAGGCAAACTCTTCCTCCGCCTTCGCCGCAGCAGGATCCGGCGCAGTTCGACTACCTGGACAAGATCCTCAACTGGGACGCGGCGGCGGCTCTCGCCAAGTGCAACTCGGCGTCGGACTACAAGTCGATCTGCGCGGGCGAGCACACCGAGGGTGATCCGGATTCAGCCGGACACTGGGCACTTCCGCATCACGCTTCTCCGGGAGCTGGTCCGGACAAGGGCGGCGTCATCGCTGCTCTGGGCCGATGGAATCAGACGCAGGATCTCAAGAACAGGGATGCTGCGCTTGCCCATCTCAAGGCTCATGCAAGTAGTCTCGGCCTCCCGAGCGGGGACGGGGACGACAAGTCAGACAGCACGAGCAATCAGCTCGAGTTGAGCGACGAGGAAATCAAGAGGTTCGCAGCCTCTCTCAGGCTCTGAAAGGAGAGCTAGCATGGCCCCCACAGTTACCATCCCTTCCAAGCCTGAAGAGCTGGAGGCGTTTCTGGGCGACGCGGGCAACGTCAAGGCGATGATGTCCGAGCCCGGCAAGTTCAAGGAGTTCATCAAGGCGTACGCCCACATGACGGTCGACAGGGACCGCGACCTTCAGGCGCAGATCAAGGAGCAGGTGCAGCTCGGGCTCGCCGACTTCATGCGCGAGAACGGCATGGGCAACGGCCGGCTCAACTTCAGCAACGCCGCCACCGAGACTCCGAGGTTCGACGCCCGCAAGGTGAGCATGGGCAAGGGCGCGGCGTACAACGCGAACAGCTACGGCGCGAAGCTCGAGAAGGAGCTCAGGAACACAGCCAATGCCGACGGAGCACAGGGCTGCATGTTCGAATCCACCTCCGAGTTTTTCCAGGCCATCTGGCCCCGATACGAGACACTGAAGAATTCCCAGCAGCTTGGGAAGAAGCGATCAGCCGCGCTGCAGATTCAGAACTCGTTCGGCTCGGAGGTCCCGGCGGACGGCGGCTTCCTCATCCCTGAGGTTTTGCGGTCCCAGATCCTCCAGGTTGCTCTCGAGGACGCCGTCGTCCGCCCCAGGGCGCAGGTCATCCCCATGGACAGCCTGCGCGTCCCGATCCCCATGATCGACACCACGAGCAACGTGTCCTCGGTGTTCGGCGGCGTGGTCTGCTACTGGACGGAGGAGGCGGCGCAGCTCGTCGAGTCGCAGGCCAGCTTCGGTCGGGTCGTCCTGGACGCCAAGAAGCTGACCGGGTACGCGGAAGTCCCGAACGAGCTCCTGGCCGACGCCCCGGCGTTCGGCTCGTTCTTCGACACCATCTTCCCGCGTGCGATCGCCTGGTTCGAGGACATCGCCTTCATGACTGGCACGGGCGTCGGCGAGCCGCTGGGCTTCGTCAACTGCCCGGCGAGCGTCCAGGTCGCGGCGCAGGCTGGCCAGGCCACCCAGACCATCGTGTGGGAGAACGTGGTCGGCATGTACGCCCGCATGCTCCCGACGGCGCTCGGTCGTGCGGTCTGGATCTGCTCCATCGACACGTTCCCCGAGCTCGCCACGATGGCGCTGTCCGTGGGCACGGGCGGCGGGCCGGTCTGGATGGGCAACTACACGAATCCCGGCACCGCAACTCCTCCGGTCACGATCCTCGGCCGCCCGGTCTACTTCACGGAGAAGACCCCGGCGCTCGGGACCACCGGCGACATCAGCTTCGTGGACCTCGCGTACTACCTCGTCGGCGACCGCCAGATGATGCAGTCGATGAGTTCGGAGCACTACAAGTTCCAGAACGACAAGACGGCGTTCCGTGTCATCGAGCGCCTGGACGGTCGGCCCTGGATCCAGTCGGCCATCGTGCCTCACAACAACAGCGCGAACACGCTGACCCCGTTCGTCCAGCTAGCATCCCGCTAGCAGGTAATCTCGGGCAGTAACGCCCCCGAGGGACAAGGAGAAAACCATGGCCGGAATGGATGGCCTAGGAAGACTGTTCAACGTCGTTCCCGTGATCACTGCGGGTCCCGGTATCAAGCTGAAGGACTGCTCGGCGGTCACCTTCGTCATCACCGGGGCGACGGCAGTGCCGACGCTCACCTACGCGACCAGCTTCGCCGGTACGTACCAGGTGGCGTCGTTCTTCACGCCCGCGCTTTCGCCGATCACGAGGGTCTACTGGTCGACGAGCACGACCGGTACGGTCGCCTGGGCGCGTGCGAACATCACGGCGGCGTCTACGTTCACGCTCGGCACGACGGCCGGGCTGACCACGGCGACGGCCGCATGCTTCACGGTGTACGGCTCGCAGCTTCCTGACCCGTACAACTTCATCAAGTGCACGGTGACCGGCTCCGGCATCGGAATGGCGATCCTGCACGACCTGACCGTCCAGCGCAAGCCGGAGAATCTCGCTGTCGTCAGCGCGGCCTAGGAGGAACCATGAGCTCCACTGCCAAAGGCTTCACTGTCCGGGACGTGACAGTCCCGCATGGCTGGAGCGCCACTGGTCAGGTCAACGTCAACTTCGGCAAGGTGCTCCCGGCCAGCACGACCGGCACGGTGTTCACGGTCGTCGGCACGATCATGGCGACCTTGGTCGGCGTCGTGTCAACGGTCGGATCGGCAACCGGCGTCAGCCCCACCATCGGGTATACCGGGAAGCCTGCCGGTATCTCTGCGGCTCCGGCTGCTCCGCTTACAACGCAGGCTGTCGGCTCGGTGTTCAAGCTGCCGACTCCGATCGGCGGTGCGCTTCCGGTGCCGCTGGTCGCGAGCTCGGCGGCTGTCGGGGAATCGTTCTTCACCCTGGCGAACACCAACCTGACGATCACCACGGCGGCGACGAACACCATGGCGATCACCTGGATTCTGGTCTGGGCTCCGCTGTTCCTCGGTGCTGCGGCCGGAACAACCGTAACCAACGTTTAGAAGGGAGAACTCAGGTGTCAGTATTTCCGACCGGGATTCAGCTCCGGGAAGCGCTCTTCGGCCTGCTGGTATCTGGGGCTTCCAAGACCATTCCTCAGAGTGGTCTGCAGACAGTTTTCAACGTGAGTGGTGGCCGCATCCTTCTGACGAGCCTGCTCGGCCTAGTTTCGGTTACGCCGATCGGCGCTGTGGCCACCACTCTGTCTGTCGGTGTCACGCCTACGGGCGGGGCCTCGGCACCTACGGCACTCGCTACGGCGACAGCTATCACTAGCTCGCCGGTGGGCACTTCGTTCCAGGTTCCTCCGGCAGCGGGTGCGCTCGTTGTCGGCGGTGCTAGTGGGGTTCTGGCCAGTGGTCTTACCGGGGCGTTCTATCTCGGTCAGATCTCGCAAGGTGGCCTATGCCTCGTGTCTTCCGGAGCTATCACGGTCACGACAAACGCGAGCACTACCGGCGCGGTTACGTGGTCTATCACATACATGCCGTATGACCAGACGGCAGTCGTCACGGCAGCTTAGGAGGTACGATGCCAAAGACCAATGCACAGACGGGCGTAACTCTCGACACTCCCATGACGACGGCGGCTCAGAACGACGGCGCTGTATATGACGCCGTTGCGAAGAAGTGGGATCTGACGAAGAGGTCGTGGAAGTTATGCCAACCATCACAACCAATCAGGGCGTGATCCTGGACCCTCAGGAAGCAGCAACTGAGTCAGACGACCAGCTTGCTGACGAGGGTCAGGAGCCCAGCGGCGTAGTTCCAAACGAGTAGGGGCAGGTCATGCCAACAGCAACAGTTCAGGGCGTGGTCCTCGACCCGAACCAGATTGCTCAGGAGTCCTACGATCAGCTAGCTAACGAGGGCCAAGAACCCGGCGGGGTCAAGGCACAGCAGGGAGAATGAGAATGCCCAAGGCGTACCTCAGCGGATCCAGTAATCATCTACTGGACCTTGAACCGGTGCCAGACGAGGTTGTTCTGGAAGAGGTGAATCTGGAAGAACAGCAGGATGCGGAAGATGCGGAGGTGGCATCATCAGTTGGGACCAGCTTCTCGCCATCAGAGACGAAGCAAGACAAGAGTGGCGGGACTACAACGAGCGACCTCCAGTCGCCTGCCCCCGATGCGGAGAACCTCTCCGACAAGGACCCGTCCCCAGCGCCGGATCCATCACCGACCCAGGCGTCCTCTTCTGCCGATTCGACGGTTGGCAGTACCCAAGAGACTGGGTCAGGCCAGCCGAGCCAGCAGAGCTCTTCGGAGGACGCCGGCTCGCCTAGCTCCAAAAGGACCAAGCGAAGCTGACCCAGGAAGCGGAGGCTTCCTGATAAGATAGGAGAGCAACATGTGGGATTGCCCGAGATGCGGAACCATGGGAATACTGGGTCTGCCGAATTGCCCGCAGTGTGGGCTAGCGCGTCCGGACGACGTGGTTTCCGCTTTGGTGCTTCCCGCCAAAGACGTGTCTGCGGCTCCGGATGCTGCCGGTCCACCTGACTCTCTGGCGGGGGAGCAGGAAGGTAAGGCTGACGCTGCCATTGACCCGGAGCCGCAGGCACCAAAGACCTCCAAGAAGAACTAGACAATTTCATATCTCACGGCCCACAGTCGCAATCGCGACTGACGCCAAGACAGCAAGGGACAGGCAGTGATAGTTGACAGGGCGTGCTACTGCACGCGGGAACAAGTGCGCCGAGCACTAGACGTCAAGTTGGCGTCTTACTCCAACGACCAGGTTGACCGCGCCATCGTGTCGGCCGCGGAAGTTGTTGAGGGATTCGCTCAGCGCAAGTTCTATCCTCACGATCGCACTGCGAAGTTTGACTGGCCCAACTACTCTCTCGCCTACCCCTGGCGGATATGGCTCGAGAACAATGAGCTAGCTGCCCCGGCCACGTCGATCGTTTCTGGAACTTTTCTGCCTGTCCCTGTTGTGATCCCTATCAACGCAGTCATCTTCCAGCCCGTAAACACGGGTCCTCCCTTTACGAGCATTGAGCTACGGCGCGATCTCAACAACGCTTTCGGATCTGGGCAGACCCCGCAGCTTGATGTCGGCATTACAGGAACGTTCGGCTACTGGACCAATACTCGGCCTGCGGGAACCCTGGCCGTTGCCTGCAACGCTGGCGATGCGACGATCACCGTGTCTGACGCGGTGTCCATTGGCGTGGGCGACTTGCTGATCGCAGGTTCTGAGCGCATGATTGTGACAGACTCTAACTTCATTGATACCACGATCGCGTTTTCCGGCCTGTCTAACGCTTCAGCGCAGGACAATATTGTCATGGTGCCTGACGGGACGAAGTTCACCGTTGGCGAAGTTATCATGGTGGATGCCGAGTGGATCCTGATCTTGCAGATCCTGGGAAATACGATGGTTGTCAAGCGGGCTTGGGACGCTAGCATCCTGGCCGGGCACACTGGGGGCACCCTATGGGCTAGGCGGAGCCTGAGCGTGCTACGTGGCGTTCTGGGCACCACTGCGGCCAGTCATTCGCAGAACCTCGCGCTCACGGTCAACGCCGTGCCCGGACTTGTTCGGCAGCTAGCCATTGCCGAGGCTGAGGTGTGGATCACTCAGGAGCCCGGTGCGTACGGAGGAGCTAGTGCACCAGCCAAGCTCGTGTCTGTGAATCGTGGCGGCTTCGCTGTTGCTGAGCAGATCGCAGGTGCTGGTCTCCTTGACCTGCGTCAGCGTTTCGGCGAGTCCAAGTATGCTCGTAAGATAAGGAAGCGGGCGATATGAGCGGCATCACAATTCATTGCAGCATTCACGGTTCTCTCGTTGACGGAAGGGCCGAGCGGGAAGTTGATCGGTTTAAGGCCCATGTCATTGATACTATCAGTGATGTCGCTGTTACGGACATTAGGAATTATCTGCCGACTCAGTACATGTACCTCGGGCATCACGGCGGTACGCCGCATACGAATCCGGTGCCCGCTAACGCTGGCGCTCTGGAGGCAGCTATTCACGCGGAGCATCAGTCTCCCAACGCTTCCCTTGTCACGGACGACCCAATCACCTACGGAGCATGGATCGAGGGCATAGACTCAGCCAACATGATCATCTGGCCTCACCGCAGGAATCCGCCGCCAAGACGATTCCCGGGATACTTCACATTTCGCAAGATCGCTCAGATACTTCAGTCTGGGCGAGCAGGCGTCATCGCCGAGCAAGAGCTACCTCCTTATCTCACCGCCATGAATCTATAGGAGAAACAATGGACACCAAGTGCCTGAACTGCGTAGCGATCCACAAGAAGTTCCTTGCGGACCAAGCTCTCGGAACTATCGACGAGAAGTTTCCTGCTCCTGTCATCAAGACCGCGATTACCTGGGTTCCGGCCTGGCAGCAGCAGATTTTCGCCGGACAGATCGTCATGGCCTGCATCGCCGTTCCGGTGTGCGAGGATCACGTCGAGGTGGCCGAGATGTCGCCGGAGCAGAAGGCAGTCCAGGGCGGGCGGCTTCTTCAGGGGACGGTGCAGCCGGGATGAACATGCCGCGTCAGCCCAACCGCAAGAAGTTCCTAGACGCTTCGCTCGGGCCAGTAGAGGCAGCGCTACTGGAGCGGGCTCGGCAGATGGACTCTGACATCGGGCGAAACCGAATGAAGCAGCGCCTGATCAAGCAGTTCAGGATTCACGGTGCTGATCATCAAGGACAGGCCGACGCTTCTGCACTGGCCGGGGCGCTGTCGGACATATTCGCCGGAGAGCTCCGCGAGATAGCTGAGGAGTTGCATCACTGGTGAAGTACAGATACTGCCACGAATCCCGTCTCTGCGAGAACGGTGAATTAACGTGAACTTCAATGACGCCGCTGTGAACACGGTCTTCGACAAGGTCGTGAGCTACGCGCTGGCCAGCGGCAGATTTGATCACGTTAATCAGCACGAGCCGAAGAACGCTCCCGGAGATGGCATCGCGTGCTCCGTCTGGATCAATAAGATTGAGCCGTATCGGCAGGGCTCGGGCATTTCGGCAACTACGGGAATGGTTCAGCTAAACGCGAGGCTGTACACGAACTTCCGGCAGCAGCCATACGACATGATTGATCCGAACATCACGTCAGCTACTTGTGATCTTATCGGGGCGCTAACGTCAGACTTCAACTTCGGCGGAGACGCTGGCGTTCGCAACGTTGATCTTCTGGGCATGACGGGAAATCAGCTCTCTGCTCAGGCCGGGTACGTGGAGATCGACAAGCAGATGTTCCGGGTCATGACGGTAGTGATCCCAGTGATCATCAACGACATGTTTGTGCAAGGAGCGACGTGATGGTACAGGGTCCAGTAATGCTCGGGTATGTAAGCGGAGGTACGTGTCGTGTGGAGTTCCTGGGCGCAGTGCTCAATGCCGTGTCCGGACCCGATGCTGATCCAGCTATCGGTGGAGTCATCAGTTCCTCCGCAGGTCCCCTCGTGGCGCTTGCTCGTAACCTCCTCGCGGAGCAGTTTCTCACCTACGAGCTTGAGTGGCTGTGCATGGTTGACACCGACATCGTCTTTGCTCCAGATGCGGTGTCCCGCTTGCTGGAAGATGCTGACCCTATCCATCGGCCAGTCGTTAGCGCTCTGTACTACATCTTCGAAGATGGCCAGAAGATCCCGGCTGCGTATGTCAACATGAGCGAAGGCAGCGAGTTGGACATTCATCCGATCGAGGACATCAGGGACGACCAGATCGTCAGAGTGTTTAGTGTCGGTGCAGGCTTCTTGCTCGTGCATCGTAGCGTATTCGAGACGATCAAGAAGGATTCAGCCGGAGAACGGTGCTGGTTCAGAGAAGGCGTGATCGCGGGCCGGGACTTCGGCGAAGACGTGTCCTTCTGCATCCGGGCAGCCATCTCAGGATTTCCTGTCCACGTCAATACCGGCGTACAGGTCGGCCATATAAAGTCAGCAATGCTAGGTGAGGTGAAGTAATGCCGAAAACAACAGGTCTAGGCGACAACTTCTACGCGGATAGCTTTGACCTGTCAGGCGACGTTGCCTCGCTTGACAAGATCAGCATGCCGCTTCAGCTTCTGGACGCAACCGCCATGACGCAGCGGGCGCACGCCCGGCTCAAGGGCAAGCGTGACGGAGCTATCAGCGCCACCGTGTTCATGGACACGAACTTCCCGGTTGTAGCGTCGCCAGGTGTACCTGCCTCGGGTACTCCGCTCGCTAGCACGTTCCCGTACGTGGTGCGCGTGACGATCACCGGCGGCACGATGACCAACGTCGTGATCAACGGTACGTCCGTGGGCTCTGGCGCAGGCACCTATGCGCTTCCGGCGTTCGGCACGATCACGCTGACGTACACGGTTGCGCCAACCTGGGTCTGGAGGTCGCTCGGTACGGAACACGACGCACTCGCGGGCCTGCCTTCTGCTGACACGATCTGCAGCTACTTCCAGGGTGTTACGTTCACGGCCAACAGTGTCGGCCAGCCCGCAGCCTCCATGGTTGCCAAGCAGACCAACTACGACCCTACGCGAGACGCGAACGGGAACATCTCGCTGAAGGTCGACTGGATGGCTAACGCCTTCGGCTTGGAGTGGGGGAAGCAGCTAACCCCAGGACCTCGTGTTGACAATGGGCCGACTACAGGGGCGTTCTTCGACCAGGGCGCAGGCACGGCGTTCGGGTGCCAGGCGTACCTCCACATCATCGAGCTCGTGGGTACTAATGTCCAGGTCACCATCACGCACGCCACGACATCTGGCGGCTCGTACACGACACTCATCGACTTCGGCAGCCAGACAGTTGTCGAGGGATATCGGCAGGCAACCTCAAACGTGACGACCGTGAACCAGTTCCTCAAAGTGGTGACCGCGGGGACGTTTACGCAGGCGATCATCGCTGTCAACTTCGTCCAGAACCCGGTGGCAGGAGTGGTGTTCTGATGTTCCAGCTACAGTCTCTAAGCGCTCATCCAAATCCCGTGGGCGGCGTGGAGCTCTACAAGTCGTACTCCGTGCTGGCTCCGCCTCGCTCGCACTTCCGCAAGGCAACGTGCGAGGAGTATGAGTGCGACGGCTGGAAGTACGGGTTCGTCACGACAGTGGACCTGACTACCGACCTAGGCAAGAGGCAGTTTCACTTTCTAACGCACGACAAGAAGCGCACGTACAGTATGCAACGGGTTTCGCTGGAACTGGTGAAGTTCATCTATAAGCCCGGCACAATCTGCATGGCTTGGGATTCTCATCGGGTCCCTATCGGACGACCTCCGCGGCTGTACGTTGCTGACGGAGATTGGCGGGGCAACCCTACGGGGAGGTTCCGTCGTCACGATCGCATAGAGCATTGGGTTGAGGACTTCGGAGAGAATCAACTCAAGCTCCTAGATCTATCCAAGATGAACTACTGAGAGGAATCGGCCATGCCGAAGCTTACTGGTCTCAGCGGGACCCTGAAGGTCACGGACGCTGCCACCACCTACCGCGACATCGGTACCGACATCACCAATTACACGTTCTCAACTCCGCGTGGTCTTGAGGACACGACCGGCATGAACAAGTTCGCCAACGAGCGCTTGCTGCTCCTGACGGACTTCACGGTCACCTTCAACGGCATCTTCGACAACGACCCGAACCTGAGCCACTCCGTGTTCAGCACGGTCACCGGCACTTCGGTCACTCGGTCCGTGTCCATCGCGCCTACGTCGGTCACCACCACGCCGATCATCACGGTGAACTGCCTGATCACCGACTACCAGATCACCCGAGCCAACACTGCGGAACTGACCTGGCAGGTTCCGGCCAGCCTCGCCGACGGCGCTGTTCCGGTGTGGGCCTAAGCCACATCTTCGTATGGGTTCTCGTATTGGTTCCCATACTTTGTCAGATCAAGGAGGACATCATGGGATTCAGGCCACAGCCGACGATCTACAACCTGACGTTCGAGGGCACGGAACTCGACGGGCTGCACGTTCGCATGAGCTGCTGCACGATCAAGGAGAACGCGGAGATGCTCAAGGCATCTGTCCGCAACGACGAAACGCCCGGCGTGACGGCCCAGGACCTGGAGGACAGCGACAGGATTATTGAGCTGTTCTGTGACCACCTCGTGTCGTGGGATCTCGAGGATCTGGCTGGACAAGCCGTGCCTACGAACCGCGAGGGCGTCGACGCTCAGGAGCGTACCCTGGTCGCTCAACTCATCAACGCCTGGCAGGTTGCGATGGTGAACGTCCCAAATCCCTCGAGGAACGAATCGAGCTCTGGAGGGACTTCGGAGGAAGAATCACTCGGTCTGGGGACGTCGTCGGAAAACCTTGGGAGCTAGAAGAAGCGGAGGTCATAATTGGCCTCTGCGACAGGTTCCAATGTCTTCCTAGAGAGGGCGGTGTTCTAGACCAGGACGCAGATATCATCCGCATGCTGAAGATCGTGGAAATCGGTAGGCCACTGGAAGGAGGAGAAGATGGCGAATGAAGTAAACATCACGATCACAGCGGATGATCTAACTGGAGCAGGCTTCGCTTCCGCCCTGGCCAAGATGAAGTTGTTCCAGAAGACTGCTGCGGACACTCAGCAAAAATTGAACGATCTTGGCGGGCCAAGGTTCAAGGCCTCAATGGGAAACTTGGCTAAGTCTGCTGACGACGCTTCTGGAAATAGCTCCGGAGGAGGACTTCGCGGACTGGGTTACTGGGGCGGCGGATTCTGGAACATGCTGGGTCGTCTCAATAGGCAGATCCCGCTGTTTGCCGGAGTGTTGAAGGGTGTTCCGTTCGTTTCTACTATCGGCGGATTTCACCTTCTTGGCGAGTCTGTGCTCGAGGCTGCGGCTGTCCTTATTCCGGCCTCGGCTGGATTCCTTGCGTTCGGTGCTGCGGCTATCGGCACTGTCATGGACATAAGCCGTTCCATGAAGTCGCTATGGATCACGACGCATGCCCTAAACATGAGCATCTATCCTCTGACTGGCAGTATGCAGAAGCTTGAGGATGCGGTTGCGCCTCAGGTATGGAGCCTATTTGGTGATCTCCTGATAATCGCTGGAGCCAAGACCGCGATCTTTACCAAGACAGCGAAGGAAGCTGGCTCTGTCGTACAGCAGCTCGGCGCACGCATGACAGTTGCACTGACCTCTGGCGGTCTTGATCAGTTCATGGCGAACGCGGCTAAGGACCTGGCTGGCATTGGCAACTTCATCGGCAACATCTTCGGAATTATTGGGAACGTTCTTCACGCTGTGCCCGGCTACGCGGAGGTATTGCTGTCCGCACTAGACATGTTGAGCCATGGTCTAGAGTCAATAACAGGAAGTGCTATTGGTCAGTGGGCTTTGAAGCTGGGGCTCGCATTCCACGGTGCGGTGATCTGGCTAGGCATTGGTGCGACACTTGCTGTCAAGATGGGGGATGCACTGCTCGGGTTGGCTGCTAAGTTCGGGCTGGTGGATGCAGGCATGCTCGCGTTTGACGCCGCCGCGTTCGGTGGTGGCATCAAGCAGATGCTAGGGGGCATCGGTCTGCTGGTCGGAGAGCTATTCACTCTCGGAACTGCTGAAGGTCTAGCTACTGACGCAGCTCTAGCCATGGACGGAGCCATGGCCGCAGCAGGCGCGGTGAACCCCTTGGTCTGGGTCGGTGCAGCAGCGGTTGCTCTCGGCGCTCTGGTCTACTGGCTGGTCAAGGGCAGTAATTCTCTGAGCTCGTATAGTCAGGCGGCCAATGAAGCTCTCAAGAAGCAGCCGGTTACTCAGCTCGGCGTAAACTTGACCAAGCAGATGGCTATAGCACAGAACCAGCTCAACAATACCCAGAAGACTTTTACGGTAACTAGCGGACGAACCGGACAGGTCGTTACTCAAACGACACTGGCTTACAAGCAGCAAAGCAACGAGGTCGGAACTCTAAAGACATATTGGAGCAACTACAGTGCAGTTCTCAAAGCTGCTGGCGGAAACATTGGTCTAGTTAATGAAGCCGGAATTACGAGCAACGACATCCTGACAGCTAGCGGCCAGAGACTCAAGGAACTCGTTATTGAAGCGCAGGCCGCAGCGGATGCTCAGCGTGCTCTCGGCTTGGGCACTGGTCGTGCGGCTGCTGCGCAGAATGCTCAGAACAATATCTTCATGCAAGAGACCGTACCTGCTATGCAGAAGGTCATTACGCAGGAAGACAATCTTATCCAGCTTCTTCTCGGCGGACAGGTAGCGTTCAACAACTTCCAGCAGTCCATTCAGGGCACCACCGCCAAGTTCAAGAATCCTTCTGGACTAGCTGAGGCTTTTAAGCTAGCTAAGGGAAACCTGGACGGCTTGAACCAGCAGAGCCTCGCGTTTTCCAACACCCTGTACTCTATCTCTATTCCTGCGCTTCAAAAGATGACCGACGCACTTTCCCTAGAGGGTGCTTCAACTGCTGATCTGTCAAAGGTTGTTGCGACTGGTTCCGGAGAGATTCTGAAGTATGTCGGGCACAATAAAGAAGCGCGGGCTGTCATGGTCGCGTACATCAACAATGCGCTTGGCCCCGGCACTGTATCTCTGAAGACCCTGGACACGTGGGTAAAGAATAACTCCACGAGCCTGACGGGAATGAACAGTATCGTTGCAAAGAACGCGATCAACGCTGCGACGTTCACTGGTGTGCTCAAGGGCATGACAACGCAGATGTTCCAGCAAGACCTACTTCTGTCCAACCATGTCAATAGGGACATGAAGAGATGGACAGACCTGATCGCGTCTTCCGGAGAGAACACTAATCGCACCAGAAGCGCACGGCAGCAGCTAATCAAGGACCTTGAGAATTCCGGGTTCTCGGCTAGGGACGCCACAAGTTTCGTAAACGGTCTGCAAAGGAAGATCGACGCACTGCACGGCAAGAGCGTCACTGTCAAGGTGTTCGCGTCCGGCGGTGGTGGCATGACGTTTACGCAGAAGGTTGCACAGTCCATTTCTTCCGGTGGATTCTCGTTGCACTCCCTGGCAGCAGGTGGAAGGATCCCAGGATTTGGCGGTGGCGACACTGAGCCGGCTCTGCTAGAAAAGGGCGAGACTGTAGTTGATAAGCACAAGTCTCGGAAGTTCGCCAATGTGTTCCGGGCTATGGGTGTCAAGGGTTACGCTAGCGGTGGTCTTGTCGGCGCGCCTCTGTGGGCTCAGGGAGTAGAGTCAAACTTCGTCAGTGCCGTAGAGAGAAGCTTCCTCGCCACTGAGGCTGCTCGCGCTAAGGCGGCTGTCCTGGCCAACGCGAAAGCGAAAGCTGCTGCTGCGAACTTCAATCCTTTTGGCGGCATTACTGGAGTTCCTTCGACAGGAGCGTTCAGTCAGTCCGCGGCAGTTGCTCAGGCATACGCTCGTAAAATCCTGTGGGCGTATGGCTGGGGCTTGAATCAGTTCCCACCTCTTCAGGCATTGTGGAATGGTGAGTCTGGCTGGCGCTGGAATGCCCTTAACCCCGGCTCTGGTGCGTACGGCATTCCTCAGTCATTGCCAGCGAGCAAGATGGCGTCGGCTGGTGCTGACTGGCGCACCAACTACCAGACTCAGATTCGCTGGGGTCTCGCATATATCAAGCAGACTTACGGCACTCCTGCTAACACCTACTCCACATGGCTAGGCAGGAGCCCGCATTGGTACGACAGAGGCGGGTGGCTGGAGCCAGGAGCCAACCTGATGTGGAATGGTACCGGGAAGCGCGAGCACCTTTCGCGGGATAGCGGACCTGGCGCTCAGACTGTCATTGTTACGCTCAGTTTTGACGATACGTTCCAGCAGGCTACCGGCTTGACTCCGGCTCAGTTGAAAAACATCAAGTACGCTGTTCGTGTTCTCGGCGGAGGCGACGTGCAGAAGGCGTTTGGTAAGAGCTGATGGCTACCATATTCCCAACTAGTCCCCTAGACATCAAGGCTGAGCTCTTGGTGACAGGTGTATGGACTGATATCTCGAAGTACCTGTACGAACGAGATCCCGTCAACATCACCAACATAGGACGTGTAGACGAGAATAGCAGCATCCAGACTTCGCAGATGACCCTAACCCTGAACAACCGGGATTTCAGGTTTACTCCGAAGTATGCCTCGGGTGCTTACTTCCCGGCTATTGCCGTGGGCGCTCTAGTTCGTATTTCTGTTGGTTCTGCATCTACTAAACCTCTTGGCACAATCGACGGAACATTCGAGACTGGCGTCGCTAACTGGACCCCAACGTCCGCGACGTTTGCTCAGTCCAGCGTACAGGCGCATTCCGGCACAAAATCGGGATTGCTGACCGTCACCGGCACGCCTGCTCAGGCGTTCGTTCGGCCGACTTTGGCTGCCTCCGCTCCGGTAACCGTCGGGACGTCCTACACGGCGTCTGGGTGGCTATACTCAGCCGCTGGATACGCATTCACCAACTTTGCGATTGACTGGTATACTTCCGGAGGCGTCTTCCTGTCCACCTCATCCGGCTCGAATGTGGCGCTGCCCGCCGGGCAGTGGATGTTCTGCACGGTCACGGGCACCGCTCCGGCGACTGCTGCGTTCGGCGAATACGGTCCGTCGATCACCGGCACTCCGCCAGCCGGGACGGCTGTGTTCCTTGACGAAGCGACAATGCAACCGGCTATCAATGTGTATTCTGGCTTCCGCTTCTGCGGTGAGGTAATGTCATGGCCTCCGTCTTCAGACTCTACCGGAGTTGACATTACTACGTCTATCGTTGCGGTAGGGATTTGGACTCGTATTCAGCAGTCCTCTACTCCCATTGGTAGCTCCTACAAGAGATATGTGAATCAGCTAACTGGCGCAGATATCCCTGCTGGGCACTGGACCTTTGAAGACGGCGGAAGCGGGACTGGCGCTGCCACCCTGTTCTTTGTGAGTAACATCGGGGCTGGTGGTAACGCAGCCGTCACGGCTAGCACTCCTTCGTATGCTGCGGACAGTACAAGCTTCCTAGGTAGCGACTCGCTAATGCAGTTCAACAATGCGAGAATCACCTGTACTGTCTCTGGCGGTGGTACACCGACTAACAACGTCATTCGCTTTGCGCTAGCTGTTCCGCCTGGTGGTGACGGTAATCAGCCGACTGGCAACTGGAACCTTGCTGAGGTTGATACTACTGGCACGGTTAAGAAGCTAGAATGCTACATGCTGGGCAACGGGAAGCTTCAGTTTGACGGAGTGAACAATGTTGGCACGATCGTGTTCACTACCTCAACGACGACAAACGTGAGAGGCATTCCTCTTCTCGTTAGCATGAAGCTAACCCCCTCGGGGGCCAACCTTACCTGGACTCTGGAGATCATTAAGCCTGGTGCCGGGTCTGTTCTTGAGACCAAAACGGGTACGCTGACGACAGCTTCTATCAACACGGTCACGGCAGTGAAGCTGAACCGTGCGGGCATGCTGTCCAATACGACCTTTGGGCAGCTTACGGTCAACTACACGGTTCCGTCTATCCTCACTGCGGCTGCTGCTCTTGGCGGACACGCTGGTGAATTTGCGGTTGACAGGTTCACGAGGCTGTGCGCAGAGTTTAACATAGCGTCTACCGTGATCGGTTCTACGTCCGCGGCTATGGGGCCACAATTTGACGACACTCTTGCGAACTTGCTGCAGAGCGTTGAGAACACGGACGGCGGGCTACTGTACGAGTCTAGGGATACGTTTGGTCTGGGCTATCGCACATTGCTGTCTATGCAGAATCAGTCCCCAGTCGCTACCCTAGACTACACAACCTCGGTGCTGTCTCCGCCCTTCCCGGCTACCTATGACACTCAGCTCCTGAAGAATCAGTGGACTGTCAATAACTGGGACGGTTACTCCACTCTAGCCACGCTGACCTCGGGTGCTCGGTCTATCCAGAACGCTCCGAACGGTGTGGGCATCTACGCGGGCGGACCACTAGACATTGTGGCGAACACTCACGCACAGACTGACGCTATAGCTAAGCAGAGGTTGTTCCAGGGTGCAGATGACGAGGTGCGCTATCCGCAGCTAAACATTGACATGGAGCGTCCGGAGCTCAATGCGTTCTTCGCCTCCGTGCCGGGCCTGCGCATTGGCGACTATATTCAGATCACGAACTTGCCGACGTTCCACGGTACTTCTACTGCGAAGCTAATGATCTGGGGATACCAGGAGAGTCTCAATAACTTCACGTGGGGCTTCACTTTCAACGCTGTCCCGGAGTCTCCATTTGAGACAGCGTTCAACCCCGGAGTTTTCTCTGTAACTCAGGTTCCTGGCGGTAGCGTTTCGCAGGGTTCGCCCATAGGCAGTTCCGTGTCCGGCTCCCAGCTAGGCGCGGGCAGCGTGCCAGCAACGGCTCTGACAAATGTCATCAGCGCCAAGTCTCTCGGTGGCCTCACTTACTTCACGGGTGCGCCTACTCCCTACGGCTGGACATTCGCGGTATCAGGTACGCCTGCTGACGTGGGCTACTTCATCTGTACTGAGGATCAGGCTCAGGCCGTCATCGTTGGTGACACGTTTGTTAACACCGGAGGTTTCGGCGGGCCGTTCACTGTAACGTCGCTAGATCCGCCATCTGGCGGTAACGTTAACGTTCACTTCCAGCCAGACGCGAGCTCTGTCATGAGCTCGGGTACTGTGAACGGTGCGACCAATGGTGACGAGTGGATCAATAGTTCGGGCGGTAATCAGATCAACAAGTGGGTGAACGGTGCCTGGGTTCCTATCACCTTCAATGCCCAGAACGTCATCGTTGCGGGTAGCATCACGGCTACGCAGATAGCGGCCCTGACCATTACGGCTGGCTTGCTCGTGGCTGGCATTGTCGTGTCCGGCATTGTTGACGCCACTGTTGTTCAAGCCTCTAGCTTTCTCGCCGTTGGTTCTTCCGGAGAGTTCCTCGCGTATTCCGCTTCTCCGGCTGCTGGCAACATGGTCTTCTCGATTTCCGGGATGTCTGGCACTGACGGATTCACTAACGCCTACGCGCAAGGTGCCGAAGTCCACATTGGCGGGCTTGTTCTGGACAACCAGGCTTCTGCTCCGTCAACAGTTACCGGGTCTAGCATTATCTACTCCGGTAGTCAGGGCAGGTTGCGGTTCATCAATACTGCTGGCGTTGACCTGATACTAGACCGCAGCGTTCTGGACATTACGAACTTCACTATGGGCACGCAGACGATTCCGCATATCTTGTCTAGCACCCTGAACTATGTCGCAAGCGAAGCTCTTGTTGGATCTGAGTACGAGATCGAGTGTGACGGGACCATTACCACTCCGTCCGGTACCACGGCTCAGTTTACGTTCGACTATTTCCTTGATGGCGTCGCGTTTGCCGGGACTTCTGCAATAACTGTCGGTGGCGTCATTATCCAGACCGGCTTCACATATGCGTTTACTCTTAGGCTCCGGGCTACCGTGCAGACCACCGGGGCCGGAGGCACTGTTAACTGCGCTCTAGATGGCAGCATGACGAGGAAGGTTGCTGGCGTCGGTAATGCACAGCAGTTCACTACCCTCAACAACGTCGTAGTTAACTGCGCGTTCGACACGACCGCTGCTCATTCGCTGGCCATGTACTGTAACTGGAGCAGCACGGTCGGTACTGGGCACAGCGCTATCGTCTATCGGACCAAGAAGACTAGGAGAAACTAATGCCAGGTGTAGGCGCAACAATGTCGAGCTCGCAGATGGATAATATCCTGGCGTCTCTGGCGATCCAGATGCGCGATGTCATGCGCAATGTTTCTGACCTCGATCTATCAGTTAACGGGACCGGTATCGGACTGGCCTACATGATCAGCATCGGATACAGCAACACGGTCGCCACTTCCAACCCGAACAACCCCGGAGGGATTACCGACGCTGCCTGGGCACTTCAGGTCTTGGCATTCCTGAACACGAACGCCAAGGTGTATTTCGGTCTTCTCCAGCAGGGCGGCACGGGCGGAACAGGAGCCGTGACTCAGAATTTCAATCAGCAGCTCGCAGGAATATGGGGTGGGCGAGTCGTATGACACTTGTTCAGGCTCTTGACATATTTCTTCCCTTGCTCGGGGTGCTGCTCGTTGGCGTGCTGGTTCCGGTATATCTCGTTGGCAAGGCAAACGCTGATCGGCGTGACGACAATGAGCGCGCTGACAGGATGCATCGTGAGGACAGAGAAGCTGATTGGAAGCGACAGGACGAGGTAGCTGAGAGAGCTGAGAAAGCTAAGCTGGCTGTTCTGGAAAGCCAGAGGTTGATCTCTGATCAAGCTACCGAGGCTGCCAGACTTCTTCTGGACACCAACAAGGAGGTTGAGAAGAAGCAGGCGGAAACTAACGGTATGCTCAACGTCATCCACACTTTGGTCAACAGCAACATGACCGCAGCGATGCAGGCTGAGTTCGATGCAACTCAGCGCGAGCTGGCGATGATGAAGGAAGTTATGGCGCTCAAGGGAGCTGCCGGGTTGGAGCCAACTCCCGAAGTTCTTGCCGCTATCTCTTCAACACAGGACAAGCTAGCTGAGCTAGCTTCTGCTCTTAGCGACCGAGCAAAGGCGCAAGCCAAAACTTTGCGAGACCAGGGAGCAGGGGGAGAGGCTTGATCAAAGTGATTCTGCTATATCCCAACGGTCAACGACGAGAGGTTATCCTAGACGGTATACCTGGCAAAGATGACACCATACTTCTCAAGAACGAAACAGTCCCACTAGTTGTAGAGCATGTTCTGTGGATGGAGACCGGAGGACCTGGCGGCAGAGCCCGAAAGGGGCCGCAAGTTCTCCTGTCCGTGAGGGCAGCTCCGCAGTAGTGTATACTAGGGTAAAGGAGGCAAAGTGACCATCATCGACTACAGCACGTCCCGCCCGTCGATCTCGCAGCTCAAGGCAGCGAAGGTTGATGCTGTGGGTCGATACATCGGCTGGGACTCAGTTTCCGGCTTCCCCTCGATTGGCAAGAACATCACCAAGACCGAGGCTCACAATCTCATCGCGGCCAACATCGCGATCTTCCTTGCGTTCGAGTACGCGGCCAACGCTGCGGCCAAGGGAGCGGCGCAGGGAGCTGCCGACGGCAAGCTGGCTCAGAAGCAGCTCGCTGACATCGGGGCTCCGCCCAACATGTGCGTCTACTTCGCGGTGGACTTCGACATCCCCGACTACGCCCCTCATCTTCCGGACACTCCGGCTAACGCTCTGGAGAAGCTAGGGCCGGTGGGTCACTACTTCCAGGCGATCAACGCCCTGAAGCTACCGTACATCATCGGCGTGTACGGAGGCTACTACGCGGTCAAGCGAGTGCTCGATGCGAACCTGGCGAAGATGGCCTGGCAGGCGATCGCGTGGTCCGGCGGCAAGATCGAACCCGACCCTCGCTGCGTTCTCTTCCAGAACCTGGACCGTCCGCCCATCGGTGGCGCAGACGTGGACATCCGCCTGCACGCGATCACAAGCAAGGACTTCGGTCAGTGGCCGCGCCCGGCTGCGCCGAAGCCTCCCAAGCCCCCTGTCCCTCCGATCCCCGCCACGTCAACAGTTCAGGAGTATCCCGTGATTCTCGACAACCTCATGTTCGAGCAGGCAGTTGCCGTTCCCGTTCCCTCCGGCAAGACCAAGGTCGTTCTGTACGCCGACCCCACCATGAGCGCCGGGCACGTAGCCCCGGTCATCCGCGTTGGCAGTCAGCCGACGTGGGCCACCGCCGACCTCAAGCCGACGTGGGCAACGCCCGCTACCTGGACGTTTCCGCATGACGCCAAGTACCTCACGGTCGGCCGCAAGGACACCGACAACGTTCCTGTCACCCTCGATTTCCAGTAACACCCATCAAGAAGGAGAACGGCCATGGCCAGGTACCACTGGAAGATCCAGAGCGCAACCGCAATCGCGGTTGACACCATCATCGGAACCCTCATGTGCCCGGCCGGTTCCGGGTACAACCTGAAGCGCGTAGACGCTTCGCTAATCACGGTGGGCTCGGCCTCGGCTCCGCCCGACCAGAACTGCGTGCTCGGGATCATCGGCGCGACGGCTGCCGGGACCGGCGGTGTGTCCGCTGGGCCGACGGCCGCGGACCTGCCCATGAACCAGAACTACCCGCCCGCGCTGGCAATTCCGGCCACGACCTACACCACGCTCCAGCCGACGTTCAACGCGAGTGCCCGGGATCAGTACCAGATCTCCTGCTCCTCGCGTGGGGGCGGCATCCTGAACTGGGAGCAGCCCGACGAGTGGCAGGTGCTCAAGGGCGTGACCAACGGCCTCGTGTTCCTCAACCGCATCAACGCTCTCACTACGCCGCTCGCGTGGGTCATCGACGTGGAGTGGGAAGAGTAACAGAGCCGTGGCTGTCCTGGGTCAGACGAATGTGTTCAAGGTGTTCGCGGATGGCGACAGCGATCAGGTTGCGCTGTACGCCATTCGCAACATCACGACCGGAGACACGGTCAACCTCGGGCCTGGCGGACTCAACGACTTTCTTGGTATCAAGCAGGCCGTTGTCCTAGGGACCACTGTAGCCGGAATCGCTAATCCTGGGATCGCAGGTACGACCCTGACCGTTCCCGCCGGGCTATCCGGTGATGCCGGATACATGCTCGTGTGGGGTCCTTCTGCAAACATGGCGGGATAACTCATGGCTACACTCTGGAGATTTCCTCTTCAACCGCAGGCGTTCGCGGCGGGTACTGCTGTCACGGCCGCCTCACTAACTTCCGGTCTTATAGGTTCTCAGTTTCCTGTGATCCCGGGAGGAATCTACGAAGCCGGAGCTAAGCTGAGCATCCGGGCCACTGGCGAAATCACTTCGACCTCAGCTACGCCAACGGTCATTCTGGATTTCCGGGTCAACTCCGTCGGTTCAGCTGTTGGCGGCGCTGGAGTTTCTGTCCTAGCCGCTTCTGCAGCTCTGGCGATTAACGTCGCTGCTACGGGCTGGCCGTTCATCATGGAATACGACGGCACGATTCGCTCGGTGTCTACCGGCATCTCTGCGAACGGCGTCATTCACGGTCAGGGCATCGTGTACTCGGGGTTCGGTGCTGCTGGTGGCCTCTCGGCAATCATGGAGCCTCGTCCTTTCCCGATCACTGTGGCACTGCGTACTGTGTCTACTCTGAACACGCAGATAGCTAATCAGATTGATCTCGGCATTACCCTGTCGTCCGTCACTGGCACGCCATCTGTCACAATAACTGACCTATGGGCGGAGCTGTCTGCCTAAACAAATCTTCTGGCTAGCGGAGGGCGGTGAGCCTGCGTGGTCGCCTTTGATGCAGTTGGTCCGTCTTCTGCCGGGGCTGGCAACGCCGGGACCAGTCCGCTCCAATGGAATCACACTTGCGGGGCGGGCGCAACTGCTCTATACGTCGCAATAGCGGTCGGTCAGAACAGCGGAAACGATAACTCGTTCACTGTTACCGCGACCTATAACGGCGTTTCGATGACCGCCCTGAGTGCAGGGCAGTCCGCTAACGCTGCCGCCATGGGAGGAACCAACGGATTTGTCAAAGTATTCAAGATGGCTAATCCGCCGACCGGCAGTGCGCTTCAGGTCTCGGTTACCTGCTCTGGTGCTCTAGTCTCCCTTTCTGGCGGATCTATCTCTGTCACCGGGTCAGCAGGTGAGGGAACTCTCGGTGTTAACTTTAGCTCGACCAACACGACTAGCGGTACTGTCTCGGTCCTGAACACAGTGTCGGGCGGACTATGTCTGGCTTTTTCGGCCAATGGGTCTATAGGTACAGATACTTGGACGTCGGGAACTAAGAGATTCGAGAACGACCAGAACAGCAGCAGCGGCGCAGGAAACTCTTCTGGAGCAACTCTTGCTTCGCCGGGCGGCACTGCGACCATGACCTGGACGCAGGCTCTCGACGACTACGGTGTCATTGCGTTCGAGGCGCTGCCTTCAGGTCCTCAATCTTCTCCGGCACCGCAAGTTCCTCCGGGGAGATTCGCTCCTCTTAGCCGACTGTTCCCAGGAACTCCGTTTGCTCTGCCTCCGTCTGGACCTATCGTTGTTCAGGTAACGGTTACGGTTCAGCCTGTCAACGCAGCTATCACCATGGCTATGCCGAAGCTACGCAGGGCTCCGGCTACGAGGCTGACGCGGGGTGCACAGGTTCCTCCTGTTGTAGTTGACTCCATACAGCAGGCATTGCCGAGGACTCGTGTTCAGCCGAAGCTGCGGCTTACGACCGGGATGCTGCCGGGCAAGGGACTGTCGGGCATCCCGCCCATGTCGCATATACGACCAAGGCAGGCTCGTCTCGTTGTCAGGCCACGCGGCGCGATCAATGGTCCGTTCTCTCCTGGCGTTGTCACTGTTGTAACGCCGATACGGCCAGTCGTACTTGTATCGCCGAGACGCGGACCACCCCGCGCTCCCCTCCGACTAGTTCGTGGCGAACGAGGATCGCTAACTGTACCTGTTCCGCGTCCCGTTGTGCTGCGCTGCCGTCAGGCTCCTGTACCGCTGCGTGTCTTCAATCTTATTCGTCGCGGGGAACGCGGTAGTCTCACCGTACCGATTCCAGTCCCGATAGTCCTGCGTAATCGCAATAGCGTCCGTCCTGTTCCGCAACGTCTTATCCGCGGTGAACGCGGTTCACTGACCGTACCCATTCCGGTTCCTATTGTTCTGCGCAACAGGCAGAAGATCAGGTCAGTACAATCTCGCCTGATGCCCGGTATAGTTATACCGCCGTTTGTCTATCCTGCTCAGCCGCAGCCCACGATTAAGGTTCGCACTCAGTACAGGCTCCAGCGGCAACCGCGAATGTCTATCGCGGTTGGCATGCTACCGGGGCGCGGGCTGAGCGGCCTACCGCCAACCGGGCACATACGGTCACGTGCTGCACGTTTGGTTACACGTAACTCGGGAACGCTGAGAGCGGGTCAGCGCGGCTCTTTGACAGTTCCTGTGCCGGTGCCCATTACACTTCGGGACAAGCGCAAGATCAGGCCGGTTCAGTCTAAGCTGACGTACCCGTTCTTTGTCTCGTCTGTTATCGTCTACCCTGTCGTCACTGCGCCTACGCACATCGCCAGTACGCGATACAGGTTGCAGATTCAGCCGCGCATGTCGCTGCGGACAGGTATGCTTCCTGGAAAGGGACTTTCCGGAATACCTGTTCAGCAGACTAGATCTGCGCCGGCTCGTATCCAGCGTCAGCCTCGTATGTCGCTGCGCACCGGGTACCCTGGCGCACTGACAGTTCCTGCTGTTCCTGTGCCGATTGTGCTGCGGAACCGAAACAGGGTACTGCGAGCAACCTCGCGTCTCATATCCGGTCCGTTTATTCCGGCTGGAACTTTTCCGGCAGTTATTCAGCAGCACTACTTCTTGAAGCCGACATGGCGACTGGTTCGTGCACCAAAGATGTCGGTGCGGACGGGAATGCTACCGGGTACAGGGTTGTCCGGAATTCCACCGTTCGGTCACATTCGCCCGAAGCAGGCCAAGGCTGTTCCCAACGTTCGGTCTAGGCTTGTGCCTGGCCCGTTCATTCAGGTGTCGCTAAGCGCGAGGCAGTCTAGCAAGCCTGTCATGAAGTCTCGCCTGCAGAGACGTGACAAGGGGTCTTTGCGAACTGGCATGTTGCGGGGCGCTGGCCTGAGCGGGATTCCGCCGAAGGGTCACTTGCGTACGCTTCCGCCGCGTATACTTCAGCGCAGGTCGTCTGAGCGCATTCGTACTGGCTGGCCGGGATGGGGATTCGTTTCCTCGTTCCCCGGCCAGGTAGCAATAGTTCACTCTCTAACGAATACGGTGACAGTGGTGAATGCTTCGGCAACAGTGGTGATAACAGACCAGAATGTCAGTTCTGTGCAAGCTGGCAATACCTCAGCAACCGTGACGATCAGCAATGCCTTGGCAAGTTCGGCGACAGCTAAGAATTCGGAGACAGCGCCATGACAACGATGAACATCTACGTCAGCGGATCGCTCGTACGTTCCTCTGCTGTATTCAAGAATGTGTTCGGGACACCGGCAGATCCAACGACTACGACCTTTAAGTACCGGGCCGGGACAGGGACGGTGCAGAATCCCAGCCCGGTACATGACGGTCCTGGGGCATTTCACTTTGACATTGACACAACAGGCTGGGCTGGTCCTGACATCCAGACCTACACGTGTCAGTGGCAGGGTACCGGAGCGGTTGTCGGCATTGATGACGACTACTTCGGCGTGAAGCCGCCAGCTCTGTAGGATCGGCGGGGTGGTCTGCAGCTACCAGGACTCATCCAGACTGAGCATCCCGTCGGCGAGGTTATGCGCTTGATAGGGGCTGAGGCCGAGCTCCTTTGCCTTCTCATGGATAGCGCTGTAGCCAGCGTCGTAACAAGCTCTCCGAAGATCTGCCGTGCTGATCACCGGCGTCTCCTCTTCCGCCTGTGTCGCTAGTTCAGCAGTTCTGGAGATGACCCAGCGCATTGCGTGGGTCGGATTGCCCTGGAAGTTGAGATCTGAGTTGGTACTAATCTCGTCTAGCATGCGCTGCACGATGTCCATGGTCTTTCCTCTCTTAGATGCGAAAAATGAGGAAGCCCGGCAGGTGCGGGCCTGCCGGGCCTCCCTGCTCCGACTGCCCTAACTCAGCCGGAACGATCGGTCAGGTCG